>BNJU01000785.1_pt1 | contig 90638 bp, 144 predicted proteins | sample 8539281 | NCBI WGS metagenome assembly BNJU01 (sample SAMD00202456, study PRJDB9452) | human saliva metagenome | isolation source: human saliva | place: Japan
GCTCGAGTATATGCATTTTGCTGTTACATCCACTATAATAGGAATTCAGAACATTGTTCCAATTCAAGCAGATCTCTTCCGTATCCTCCCAGATTTCAGGCTCAATTGATATGTATACCTTTTAGTGACCGTACTTTCTGTCCTTGTATTCCTCTATTGATTTGCAACTCCATACAGCATTGCTATGGTCATGGCTTCGCAGAACAGGGATTTATCATCCCAATTCCTGTAATATCCTACATCTGCGACATGATGGTTAATGTACACTGAAATTGTTGGCCTGTATGACATATTTTTCGTCCTCCTTCTAAAAAGAAAGCCGACAGGTTTAATGTCCGCTTTTCAATTATCTGTATTTATGCATTTTTGTGACACTTGTATTATCCCGCAGGTTCCTACAGCCATATATCATCTTCGTCGTAGTAATCATCTATAAGCAGCTCCTCATCCATCGGTAAGTCAAGCGGAGCACAATCATATTGCAGACAGTATTCTCGGTTCCTTTTTAGAATCTCCTTCATTTTGACCACATAATCCCTGTTTTCCTCTCCTAAAACATGAACAAGATCTGCTTCATCCATGGAGTATAGTTCACCAAATGTTCTGACTCCTTGTGCTTCTAATAACCTGAGAGCTCTAAGACTTAAATTCTCAAATGTTCCGACAAACTTCCCATTCCACTCCAGCTCAGCATTTTTCTTCAGACCTGGATTTCCTTCTTGAATCTCAGCAGTTCCTCCCGTAACTCATTCTTCACCCTTTCACAGATTTCCCTATATTCAGTGACAGTTCTCTCTGATCCATTCTACCTGTGCAAGAGAATCATTCCCCATGATACTCTCAAAGTCATTTATCTGCTTCGGAGTCATAACTCGTGTCATTTCATCTCCAACCCGCATTTCCATTTCATCCTAATCAGGGTTATGAACCTGTCCATCTCATCCTCGGTATTAAAAATCGGTCACCGAGATTTCTAAATCCTTTTTGCGTCCAGCTTATTCACATCTCTCATAGCCAAATCTCCTTCTCATCGAACAGTTTTTCATGAGGCTTTTTCCATCTTTAACGCTGCTTTTTCCACTTATTAAGCCAGTCCGGTTCTTTGGGTGCTTCCTTCGACCGGCTTTTGGTATAATCTCATCATAGGGTTATGATTAAGTTTCTCCCGAGTGGTTAAGATAATCAAGTATTTCAGCTAGTCAGTGCCTCTTGACACATAAGGTTTAACTAGCTTTTTTCGATACCTCTTCTTTCTATTTCCTCGGCAATCTCATCCCGTTTTAAGTACCTTGGGCTTTATTGTCTCCAGTGTAAAGGGTGCTGTCTGCAGACCATTTATGCTTAGTGTGGTCATGGCATTATACGCATCAAGCCCTCGGATAACCTTTTTCAACATCCTGTGAGTCAAACCGCATTGAAGAATACACGGAATCCCGTGGAGATAACCTGAATGCGCTGAAGTTTGCAGAGTTTGCTTCAAGTGCATCTCTGATTTCCTGAGTAAGCTGTCCTGTATGCTGGTGGCATAAAAACCATGGATATCCTGAACTTTCTGGATTCCGCAAGTTATTCTCTGGCATTGATTCTGTCTGAAACAAAGCCGCCTCATCCACAACTACAATGTGGGTTCTATCCTTTTCTTTTCTTGCCATTGCCGCATTCCACAGTTTCATGAGTAGAAGGGTACCCACTATTCTGGAAGCGTGAGTGCCAATCACAGGAGATGCAAGATCTCACCAGCGTTACCGTGTCCGTATCAATAGATGTTCCAAAATCCAACGCATTGGTGCCTGCTCCCTCAGAGTCTTTCTTAACTGTTCAACCGATGTAAGTCTCTGGAACTTGCACAAATACCAGTTTAATGTAGCCTGAAAATCATTGCTTTTGTCTTTTCCGTATTCCTCCTTAATCGTTTCAACCAGCTCAGGATATCTGCTGTAAATCGCCTTACTTACCTTGAGCATATTATCTTGGCTCTGTGAAATCACTGCTATACTCTCAAGAGAAGCCCTCGTCCAAGAAATGCAATTGATGCCTTGGCAAATGTTGACAGCCATCTTTTCATATCTGGGACCGACAAAACCTTCCTTGTTCGGGTCAAAAATATCAGAGAACAATTCACAAAGGTCACTGATTGTACGTTCTTCCTTTGCCGGGTCATCGCTATCCCATATATTCAGGGGCACCGGATTATCTACATCACCAATCCTTACCACTCTGATTTTATCCGCATACTTTTTCAGGAACACAATGAAGGACCGTATCTATCGTACTTCCGTGGGGTCAAAGAATGTAAGGCCATGTCCCTGCTCAATTGCGCTGAGTATCAATGTGGTAAGGAGCGTTGATTTCCCAGTTCCAGTCTGTCCAACTATCTGGTAATGCCTCCGAAGATCAACGTCGCCAACAGTTACATTTTTTCTTATTCCTGATGAAGCAATAGCCCTGCCTATGGTAATAGCACCTTTTGAATCTGGGTTCTTATGACTCATCGGAACTGGCTTTACTTTTTCCTGCATATCTCAATTCCGACCATTGCATCTTTTACCTCAGGCTCCATTATATGATTCTTGTCGCATAATCAGGCATAACCCTCGCATCCAAAAGTGGGCTGTTCCATATATTCACTACATCTGTATTCTCCATATTGCCAAGATAGGAAAGCTTTATTCCTGTGATAGACTCCTCAATCACTGATATAAGTCTGGCTGATGGTGCCTTTGCAAGCCTTAAAAGGAATCTTGTCCTGACGGGGGTTCCTGTATAATCTCTTGGATCAAGCCCTGAAATATCCCAGTTCCTTATGGTCTCTTTTCTGCAATACTGCCTCTCATCATTATCAGTGCTACTGATAACCGCCCTGAAAGCCCTCCTGTTATCTGAAGTGCCCTGACCAGCTCATCAAACTGTGAAGAGTAGCTGACAGGCCATTTGGCAGGCTCCTCATTGCTGCCATTGTTCACGGAAGCCCCAAATCCGATGGAAGAGCTGCCCGCTCTGCTATACGCAGGTAAATATATTTCATAAAGTTCATTGTGTTTCTGGTTCTTTTCGCTTCTCTCTGTATTAGCCTCTAGCAGTAATTGCTGTATCTTCAGCTATCCACTCAAGATCACCCCCTTGACAGTGCCTTACTGCCAAACAGAAACATCTCTACAAGCCCTTTCTTTGGTACATACATCTCCCAGCCCATGAAATCTGTTCTATCTAAAGAAGATGCATTTTGTCATCCTTGTAGACATGCGGCTCTGCAAAGAAATCTGCTCCTTAGTGATGAATCAATGTGCTCATTTTTAATGCGGTTACTGTATCTAAAGCGAAATAAATTCATATCACTACCTCCATAATCAAACTGACTTGAAATGTTTTTGCTTGTGTTGCACTCCACCGAAGCTAGTTCCGTTGGCACGCCTCATCTCATCGCGTGCTTCCTCGCTGGCTCGCCCCGGGCGTATGCAGATGAAGTTGTCAAGGTGCATAGAACCGAAAACAGGTCAGTTCATATAACTGTAAACCGGCATAGTTATCCCGCATACATCTTTTATCTCACATTCCCTTGACCTTTTCTCGTTCGCATATTGACTCATCATCTCATTGCCTCGCTGTTATTAAGTCATTTTCCATTCCTCCGCTTTTTCATGTTCGTATGATAGCAGTTTCACTTATCGTAGATTATGAGGGGTATATTTCACCATGTTTGACATTATTCACAATCTTTAGAACTTAATCACCCTCCCTTCTTGCTGATTGATTTCGGCACTATCCAACCCATTTCTTTCCATCGTGCTCAAATGGCCTACAGGATTTTCATTCCATCCGTCTTTTGCCTTGAATGCGCTCTCTTTATTTTCTTTTACGAAATATTAAAAATATAGCTTCCCATTTTCTTTTGAAAAATCCTGTCTTATTCCTTGCGTCAAGTTCATTCCTGTTAATCGCTTTTATCGCATAATTACTATCGGCGACGTCGTCAGGAAAGCAAAACCAGTGCCATTCCCGAATATTCTGAACGAATTCCCATTCTCATGGCGATTGCCGCTATCTCCCGTCGGATCGCAGTTATACCAGACACCGTCAACTTTTTAGCCATCACCCGAGAATGAGCAGCCTCTGTCAAAATCACTCACTTCCTCCCACGGCTGGTTATAATAATCAACCGTTTTACCATAGGCAACCACTGCTGAACTCCACATTTTTGAAGCATATAGATTCTATCGCAGTATTATCCCCAGCAAGTCGTCTCTTTTGTTTGTAAAAGCGTCACCTGCATCAAGATATACAGTTTTCTCTTTGTCCCGAATAAAAATCCATATCTTAATAGATATTTCTTGTTACCCACCCATGGATAGCCCTGCTTTTCTCCATATCGGTACTTTTTTACCGATATCATCTTCTTGTTTTATTATTCAGTTTTTATATTGAGCCTTAATACCAGCTCTTTCTTCTATCCGAAAATGGCATAGTTCGGGTAAATATCATAAGATGTGTCACAGAACCCATAGAGTTTAACATAGTAGTTATCATTCAAGAGTGAGCGGATATATTCATTCCGATTCCTAACCACTTCTGCCCTATTCCCTGCATCATCCACCGGATCAGTATAATGCATCGCATAATATGCATACGCGGCTGATACCTCCATTGGCGTATATAAACCCGTAACGAGTATAACAGCCATAAGAATAACAATTGAAAATCTGGTAATTTCCTTTAACTTGCGCATTTTTTATTCCTCCCTCTTTCAATCGGTAGTCTTTATTCCGTCCTCGCCTCTCCATTTGCATACAGATAAGAGAGACGATCTCGTGCCGGAGCATATCCTATCTTGGCTGATTTCAGGCATAATTCAAAGGCTGTATTGTAATCCTTTTCTATGCCGGTACCATTGTAATAAAGAGAACCCAGGTTATACAAAGCAACCTTATCTCCTTTGTCCGCTGCCTTCTCGAACCATCTCTTTGCAGTAAAGAAGTCCTGCTCGACTCCTATCCCCTCTGAGTATAAATATCCCATAACCACTTCCGCATCAGTATAACCAGAGTTTGCCGAAGATACCATATACTCAAAGCCTTTACTTGTATATAACCTGTCGGTTGGTGCGTGAAAAAGGTAAATCGTCCAAGATTGTACTGCGCCACTATGATTTTGTTCCGCTGCCTTTTTCAAACCACGGAATCCCTTTTTCGATATTTTTTCGATACCCATACCGTAAAATATGCATATCCCATCTGAAACTGAGCATTGGAACCCTCTGATTCTGCTGCCTTAGCATAATATGTTATAGCCTTTCCTTTATCTTATTCACCCCCGGGTCTGCCCCACCAATAGGCTTGAGCAAGGTTGTAACAGGCTTTTATCTCACCAAGATCAACTGCCGTCTGATACCAATGGATAGCTTGCACATCATCATTTTCAACACCCTCGGAGAACTCATACATACATCCAAGCCAGAATGCACATGAGCTGAAACTATATGGCATATTCTCAAGTATTTCTCTGGCTTCATCATAGAGATGATTATCAGAAGTTCCTTGCCTTTGCGAATTTTTTCTTTATCTGCTGCATTAATCATTTTAGTATCCATACGCATCATCATGCCATGTTTCATATCAGTTACCATTCTCTTCATAATGAGCTATTCCTAAGTTTGCAAACGGACATTCCGAATAGCTGTAACTCCCTTCTTTAATATCATTCATAATATCGTGCAATATGTTAAAAATCCTCCTGTCCACCCACATAGGACTTCTATAGTCCATAACATAATCCATACCCGACAAATATTCTGTTCGATACACAAAGTCTCCCTTATATACCGACAGACGGCTTCTTACATTCAGACTGTAGTAATTCCGGAACACACCTGAATTCTCGTTATCAAGTACAAACTCTCGTTCCATCAGCATTGAAATCATAACAGATAGCTGCATTACCGTTTTCCTTGTAATAAAACCCCTTTATATGTCCTCCGCACCACAGTCCTCAAGAAAATTTCAAATTCAAAGATGTTCACATTGTTTCCATAATAGTCTGTACTGGGCCAGTAATCACTGTTTCAAGGTCATGTTAGTAATTAGGTTCATTACAGTTCTGTATATTTCACGTGGACTTCAACGCATGCTGTTAGGAAAGAAATAATTCCCTATCACAATCAATAATCTCTGATTCCGAATAGAAAAAGCTTTTGACATTGGTCAAAAATATCTGCAGTTTCTGGATAGCGATTATATATTTCTTTTGAATTTTGCCCTTATATCAAGCACGGCTCATCACTCCGCGATATCAATGAAACCACTATATTCAAAAATCATTACATCTCTCTGATGCCGCATTCTTTTCACTCTGCCAAATGGAAGCGTACTTCCATCCGGCAGGGGTCATTCCATTAGTCATAGTCCCATATCCTGCTATTCCTGCCATTCCGTCAGCGTACCCCGTCTGCCCATCCATGGTTAAGACGCACCATTGATGCCTGTTTTGATTCTCGGGTGTGCTGCCACCGGAAGCCCCATATAATCAGGGATCCGTCCCAGTGCACGTGTGGAACCGACATGTATATACACCGGCTATGCATACGCCGTAGGAGACCGTAATATTTCGTGGTATCCATCCCATAAGTATCCGCGTCACAATATTGCTTCACAATTTCAGTTGCGGCGGTCACTCTCTGCAAGTCTGTTGTATATGCAGTATTTCCCATAATGGACGCGGCAATATCACTCGCAATCTGATCCGACAACTGCGACCCTCGAAGATACTCCTGTGTAGTAGTTATGAACTGAATTAACCGTATACTTGCTTTCCTGTTCAGCATCGGCTTTCGTGTTGCTTGCAGACGTTTTGCTTTAGCTTTTCGCCTGATGACTCTTCAGCAGATTCAGCTTTCTCTTTTTCTGAAGAATACTGCTCTTTAATTCCTCGGAACTTTTCATTAAAAAGTCTCCTTCCGGCAATGCAAGTGAATCTATAAGGGTTTCGTATGCCTCTCCATAGATGTCTTCATTACCGTCATAATATCCATATAAAACAGATATTATCCCTGAATCATATATTGGAACCACGCACCCCTGCTTCGTATATCCGCCTCGCTCAGATGGCATTTATACCTTATGGATGTAGCATCGCTCACTGTTATCAAGGAACTCGTATAATCTTTCACAGCCCTTGATATTCCTTGTTACCCTTGCACATTGATAACCGCCTCATTTGGATCTGATATACTACGGTATCATCCATTGATACAAGGCTTACTTGAGTAAAGATTTGACTGGTTTTTCGGTTACTTCCGGAGGATGCTAGATTATATCCTATGTAATCAGAAGCATAATAAACCTGCTACAGTTCGATGGAATGAGAAAAAGTTATCCCGGCAACCTCAAACATCTCAGAATCCTCGGTTTCGTCAGATTCCTCTGTTGTATCCTCGCTATCAACATCCACAAGAGTTGAGCTGTCCACGTCAGCAACTACAACTGTCCCTCGTCTGTCACTGCTTGGTTTCTACGTTTTCTGTAACCTCAGCCGATTCTCCGGCACAACCTGGACAGAAACAGTGCAACCACTATCAGTATAGGATAATAATTTTCTCATAGTCCGTTCTCCTTCAAATAAGACTCTGTATCAAGTCAAATCACCTGCTACATCTTAACTTTTACATCAAGATTGCCTTATCATTTTTCAGGGGTATATATTTCCCTCTTTCAAAAAGAATGGAATATCATCAGTAACACCAGCTCAGTCAAGATCATCAAAAGCAGTCCTGTCATCATCTATGTAAAATTGCTTCATTTCTGCATAAATGCTGCCAAGCTCCTTCAATGTGCTTTCAGATATTCTCCAAAAATCAGGATTATTCATCTGCTCTCCAAGGATATAGAACATTTCGGATAAGCTTAACCAACTCAGCTTATAGCAGTTGTGCCCAGTAGCTCATCTGAAGCATCTAAATCTCCATCTTTCCAAAAACAGAAAAAGGCCAAGAGCAAAATACTGCCCTATGTCAGTAAAAGCTGTCGCCTTTTTGACTGAAAAACAGTACCTGTCAAACAATATTTCGCTAGAAGATTGAAGATGAGCAGAAGCGGTTCTTCTCCCCAAAGCAGTGATAATCTTTCTTTTCCTCTCCTGCAATGTACACATTAACGAATCAGCAGTAATTCTGACCACATCCGCATCCGATATGCAGAGTCATTCCAATCCGTTATTTGGGTGATTCTTTCAAAGATTTCACCATTTACACCGGAATCAAAGGCATGCCCCAGTTCATGATAAAAAGTACAGACGAACTGATCCTCGCATCTGATTGCTATCTGGCATATCATCACAGCATTTCCATTCTTGCCTCTTACCATTTCTCCCGAAACCGAACTTCTATGATGTTTCCTAGGCAGTCCGCCCACTTCTTCTATAACCTGCATCATAGTTGTCCTCGTCGTCTTTCGAGGAACCATAAATGCATGCAGACATCTTATTGCATCTTCAGATTCCGGATAGATCTCAACGAACCGTTTCTTTAGTTTCACAGACATGGATTCCATATGTCTTAGATACATCAGCTCTCCTTATCGCACACTTCATCATCTTCGTAATCCTCGTAACGTGGATGTAGCATATCCAGAATTTGTGTCCTGTTTAAGCATATACAGGCATCTAAAGCATGGCTGATAAACATATGTGACAGCGCCGAGCCAATGCTTAAAGTGATTAAAAGCCGGTTTGATGCGGGAATATCATCGAAATACTCCATAGCAAGATATGCAACGAAAAATACAACGCTAAGACTAACCATATTTATTGCCGCCCTGACCGGAATGTTATATCCATAGCAAACCTTGTCTATAATGAAAACCTCCATTGCTTTTGCAGCAAAGATTGCAAGGGCAGTTATAATCGCAATTACACAAAGTCTTTGAACTGATTCAAATCTTTCAGGCATCTGCCTGTATGCCCATACCATACATGCGATAAACATAGATGCTTCTATAAACACTGAGAGACAGGCTCCGGATAATAGTAGACGTCTGCTGACTTATTCTCTGATTTAGTCTTCTGTACCCAATCTGCCGGGACCTCAAAGGTTATGCCCACAAGACTGTCAGTTCTATATGGATCGAGAGCTTTTTCTGTAAATGAGCTTTCTCTTTATGGCCTCTCATTTTCAGATACATCCACCGTTGTCTCTCGGTGACTTTCAGCTGCATCCGTATACCAGATCCCGGTCAGGACTAATGTAGCCGCAAGAACCGCTAATGTAAAAATTCTCTTCAGACGCCACCTCCATCAATGCCCGGATATTTCTTTACAGTTGTCCCCATAGACGCACCATCGTGATAAGAGCAGGCGCTATCATCCACCAGTGCGCACCCGTGCCAACGGCAGCTACTCCTGTCTATCACCTGCATGTCTATGTATGCTCTCGACTGAATACCACGGTACAAGAAGCCCGCCTGTTATTCCTGATACAGTGCTGTCAATCTCTTCTGACAGATGGCCCGCCAGAATGAGTGCCAGTATAGCCAGTACTATCCAGCTCGATAATCGCCTGGCTCCTCCGTATGTGCCCAAGCCATCAAAACAAAGCACTGTAAACGATGTGGACATGGCTGCGCAGAAACCGTGCAGCTGTACTCTCCAAATCTGGCATATGGTGTTAAGTTAAATAGTATAAAAGAACAGCGCCGAGCTACCCATATGGCAATCGGAATCAGTTTGTAAAGCCTGATGAATCGTAAAACAGCTGTAGGTTCATAAGCAGTGGAACACAGGCAACACAGGCTGCAATCATCATCCCAAGCACGACTTTCTCGTAGAAATTGAACTTATGCTTCACTCTTAGCCGTGCCTGGAACTTTTCTTGTTTCCAATTGAGGACAGGGTCTCTCCTATGTCTGAACCGCCAACCATTGCCGCAATATATGACACTATCATGATTCCAAAGAGCTCATGTCTGGCTGGCATTTGCCGTACTATAAACCAAGCTGCGTATAATAAACCGTTGCAGCGAAAACAGAATATCCATCCCCATACACCAAGAAAGCACCTCAGCAGGTCCCTGATGCGGACTGTTGCTGAAATGACTTCCAATACACAACAGAGCCAATGCACAAACCGTAATGATAATGTCCCTGTTAATACTCAATCTATACAGATTGGTCTCGTCCAGATGAATCGAGCCATTGCTTGCCAGAGAAGCATACATACATATATGATGCTTGCTATGAATCCAAGCCATCCTGCCACATTCAAAACAGATGCAATCACTTCTTTTATCTTTAACGGGTTAAAATGGAGCATCTGTCCGATTCCAGCCGAAGCAGCAGTGTTGGAATTTGACCCGCTTCCAGCATTAATCAGCTTTGATATTGCTGCCTTCGGTGCAGAAACCGGTACAGTAATTGGAGTAATGGGATTAAGTTTGTTGTGGAACCTCATGACGCTTCACACCACGGGCAGAAGATAGCTTCTTTGAGTACATATGCGTCCACTGCACAGGTCTTAAGCTCTCTCTCAGTTACCAAGTGACTTGTACCGCTCCATCGCATCGGGTCTTGATGGCGATTCTTCCTGCCTCGCTATAAAAAGCCCTTTGTAAACAGCTCCCCGATATATTTGGGATGCGTATCAAGCTTTGGTATTGCCACTGCCAGCGGCTTGTTCCCCGGCTTAAAGCAGTAATTATCACGCCATACTGCCTGATCGTCTGTCACGGTGATGCGACAGAAGCTGTGGCATTTTCCTTCACTCCATTAAAAGGAGTGAAGCCGTTATTAAACAGTTTGAAAAATATGGATATTTGCGGTGCGAAGTTATCCGTCTCCATTGTGAATGTATCCAGCGGTGTCTTCTCGTAGGCATTGTTCTTATCACCCGGATGCTTCAGCAACATGGTCATAGCATTTTACCAAGAAGCTCCGGTGCCGCATAACCGGCAGCTGAGACAGTGCATCTGACCTTCCCTGAGACGCGTCCAGCACAATATGATAGCTGTCCGTATCAAGGAAAGCTACCGAACCATTATTAATGTTTATTCCTATATTTCTCGGGTTAAAATCTCGAAAACATACCACCTGTGAATCTCACGAATAACCACGCAGATGTTCTGGGCAAGGATTAGTTTTCTGCTTGTACGAAATTTTATATTTAGGCGGATAGATATACACATCACTCAGAACATTTGTAATGTTCAGGCGCGGCATAACGAATCTGCAGAATTTTCCGTTGTCATCATATGCAAGGTCAATAGGCCGAGCAATCTGTGTAAAAACAGAGGAACTGGGCTGATTAAGAACCATGTAGATATCTTCTTCTCCAGATTGGCATTAATCGTTCGGGATGGTAAATCTTCACCAGCTTGCTGTTGTCGAAAATCACGCTGTGGATTTTCCCTCACCGCCGCTGCTGATTGGATTCTCTCAAGAGAGTATACCGTTCCGTTCAATCCCTACTTTCATATAGATATCCTCCGTTTTCCTTACCTGCTGTCAAGGCTATGTCCCAACTCCATTACCTTGAAAATGGAACGCCTTGCTTTATGTTGCTTGTCACAGTTACCTGAATATTCCTCGCCAACATCCAGTGCCGTGCCATTTATAATATCCATATTTTCTTCTCCCCGATTTCAGGGGTATATTATCCAGGCAGCCGCACTGAAAAAGATGTATTCCCTTGCTTTATTTGACTGATGAAGCACGACCCGAATGCCGCCTTGTCCTTCATCAGAAATCCAGCAACTGTGCATGGTAGTTGATATCCGCACCTTCTGATAATGGATATACATCATCATCAAATTCGTGATCCTTCTTATCTGCGAGATCGGTCAATGCAAAGTAATCAAACCATTTTCCTCTCCAGTCTTTTCTCGTATCATAGGTAACATCCACATGCCCTCCATTGTCCGGACAGCTGAACCATATTTCCAGCACTGAGCACCTTCTTCTCCTTTAGAGGCGTTTTCGCCTGTTCCAAGAATCACGAGGCACGGAATCCCAAGCTTATCCGATAATCAGCTTTGTATGCTTGGCGTATCCGTCTGCAGACAGCCTTTTTATCCGCTGTGGAACCCACCGTAGTATGCCTGCACCATTCCCCGTCATCGGTATGACTGCACATTGGCGCAGAGTATATTATGAACCATAAGAGCCTTGTCATAATCGCTCCCTGTCCCGGCGTTTCTGACTATAATATCCGCATTCCTGTGTATTTCAGCCCTCAGTGCATCGGTTTCATCCTTCGAATAAAGATAAGAAGGCAAAATCACTACGCCAGTAATCAAGTGCATACAGTTATATCTATTGACAAAAATAACTCAGGGTATACTTTGATGCCCTCATCACAAGTTTCATTATCTGTTCTTTTCATCGGAAACGAATTGATATTCTTTCCGAATGGTCTCTTAGACCGTCCAAAAGCGTTCCATATGCTGAATCCAGCAAATCCTCCGCTCTTTCCTTGCTGACCAGCATAGACAGATTCTCCTTTACTGCTGTCGTCTCCTCTCTCAGGAAGTTTTTTGCTTGATTCGCCATCTGCCCCGTCTTTTCTTTTTGATTTCCATCAACTCTTTCTGAACTGTCGCTGTCTGCATTCTGCATCACCTCTTCTGCCTCTGAATTTCCTGCTTTTTACTTCTTCCTCTGTATAAATCCGGATAGGCTCATTCTTCTCCATGCATCGTTATGCTTCTTCCTCAGAATTCCATTCAGGTTCGTCATAGTACTCCTTCGGCTGCCTTCTCGTACTGGTACAGAACCGTTTACAAGCACAACTCATCGTCTTGTCATCACTTTGACCTGCTTTCTGTCGATTTCATCAATAAACTTCTCCATGTTTCTCTGTACAGTTTCTTCACCGGTTTCTTCAAACTTCAGGCTGTCTCTGTCCATAAAAAGAACTTTGCCAATGCCACATGGATATTGACAGGTTCATCCTTGATGTATATAGGGTAAGAGGTCTCGAACAGCCCATCTGTAGCAAGCAGTACGCTCTCAAGCAGGCTTCTCAGTACCTCCAAAAAGTCCAGCAATCAGAATATATAAGTGGAAACACTTCCCTCCTCGTCCCTCTGCTGCTTGGTCACCTGATAAAAAGCTCCGTCTGTACCCCATTGCAGAGAATTCTGCTGTCCCTGACTGGCTATATTAAAGCTCTGTCATTTACCAGAATTCAGCCAGAGACAATGTGGTATCGCATCGGTCTATATCGCGATCTGCCTTACGGGCAAATTTTCTATGAGCATCAGCGATGTAGTAAAGCTGTTCTGAATAACCTCCAGAATTTCTTTTGTTGAGCTGTTCTTATTCAGTCCGCAAAATGTAGTTGATATCATGCGCAGCCAGTTTTGATGCCTTATCGGTATACTTCTCACTCCCAAGTCCGTCAGCTCACAGCGGCAATTATCATATCTTCCCCGCATCTTATTATCTTGTAGGAGTCCCGGCAGACCACACCATTTCTGATGTGGTCCGCCCCGCTGGCTGGATATTCCATATGCATAAAAAGCATAGACTCCGCCTCCTTTCACTATGCCATCCAGCTGTTTGTATCCTTATCAACATTTGCAGGAAGAGGCACACCCTGTAGTACATCCCGGAGCCGTATCTGACACAGACCCTCATGCTCTTGTTTACCCAGTCAAAGAACTGTAAAGTCATATCCCTGCAGCTTCATCACTTTTCTGGCGGAGAGTTTATGTAAAGTGCTTGAATCATATCCTCCTACGCCAAGGAAAAGAACTTTCAGTTTCCCTGCCTCTTCCATGCTCTGAATCTCACTAGCTACCTGTGTAATGTCATCCTGCGACTCCACCATCAGAAATCATGATAATCCGAGGGCTTGTACGGCTGTGTTCCTGTTTCTTTGTAAATTTCGATCTCGGTAACCATGTTGATAGCTTCCCGGATTGCAGGCCTCATGTTTGTACCGCCACCTGCTACAAGGTTCACGGGCTCCATGAAGGTACCGGCACAAAGTTCTGCACTACCCTACTGTCTGAATCTGAACTCCACTACCGCTACATCCAGCACTTCCCTTTGTCGTCTCATCTTTGCATACCTCCTCCCTGAACTTGTTGAGTCCCTTGTTCAGTTCCCTCAATGGGTTTTTCCTGCCATGAGATCCGGATGTGTCAAGCAGCATCAGACAGGCCACTGTGGCTCTCATTTGCATTCAAAATCTGGGCTACATCATCGTCAAAAGTTCTCTGAATCATTTCTGTTTGCCATAATCGTTTCTCCTTTAGGAATAAAATTGGTTTGTTGTAAACTAGCTTCTGTTCTTTCATCAATGGGGTACATTTTATGTTTTCTTCATCCGCACCTCCTTACGCCGCCCGGGCCATGTCCCGGATATACTCATTCGCCACAGTCACCAGATGATCGATGGTATTTTCCAGTTTCCTTGCCCAGTTCTTACGACATTTCAACCTTAGGTTAATGTCACTCCTCAGATATCTCTTTCCTGACAGAGAAGCATCTGAAATGACTCTGCTGCATTTTCTTTCAAGCTCCTCAATCCTCAAGCCATCCTTCAGCAGGGAATACAACCTGTCATTCTGCCTGTGTGGCATGAGATACTCCCCTGTTCCCCGAGAAATCCAAATAGATGTCGAACCACCCATCCTTCATTCCGTCATCTGCTACAATCTTTACATTCCTGTTAAGCTTCTCTGCCATTTCTCTACCTCCATTTGTGTTATGTCTCTGTGTTTCTGTCTCATTCTATACCATGTTCTTCCGCGAATTTCAGGGGTATAATTTTCATCTGCACTAAACTTGCAGTATGCTTCACAGTTGCCTCTGGAGTTCTTCATGCTTTCCCTTCCCCGCAGTCTTGCCGTCCTGCAGATAAATAATCCTGTCATAGCATTTCATCGAAGAAAGTCTGTGTGTAATCATAAGGATTGCCATATCGGTCTTTTGCTTTGCTATTTCTGAAGGATTTCTGACTCCATTCTTGGATCAGATTTGCCGTTGCCTCGTCCAGAATAAGCAGCTGAGGGTTACGCAGAAGAGCTCTCGCTCATAACTATCCTCTGTTTCTGCCCGCTGGACAGATTTGCTCCGCTCTCTTCAACCTTTAATCCAAGTCCGGCTCCAGCACATCATCAAAAATTTCATCAATCTCGTTATTCTCACAAACCTTTTCAACATCCTCGTCCGTAAAAACTCTCCGTGCTCTAAAGTCAGATTTTTCCAATATGGTACCTGAAAACACACCTGTATCGCTGCTCACGTAGGAAATAACACTCTTAATGACTCCTACGGAATATCCGCTAAGGGATTCTCCATCTACAAGGATGTCACCGCTCTCCGGTTCATAAAATCTCGTAAAAAGTTTTGCCAATGTTGTTTTCCGCTTCCGCTTTTTCCCTACTACCGCTACTTTCTGACCTGCATCGAAAGATAGGGTTACTCATCAAGAACCGGATCCATAGTGCCCACATCTGAATGTCGATCTTTCACCATCCATTTCCTGATATTGCCTGCTTCTCTCATGTCCCGGCGGCAACTGACTCAACATCCATGGTCATAATGTCTTCCAGTCTTTCAGCTGCAACCACTGCAGACTGAACAACGGGCTGTAGGTCAATAAGGTTCTTAACAGGAGTAATCAGATATCCCAGCAAAGCATAGAAGGTTATCAGTGCTCCAAGTTCCATATCCCTGAAATTACCTGTGCAAAAACCCTGCCACAATATTACCGATATCCCAACAGTCTCAATCACTGTTGCAGTGACTTCCCTGACCCATAACTATTCCGCTCTTCCTTATTGCAGCATCAATGTACTTATTGAGTTATGAGCCATATTACTTATCACATGCTCAAAGCATGTACCGACTTGACAGCCTGTACTCCGTCTATGCTTTCTTTTCTCATATATGACTGAATATAGGCGCTGTTCTCCATAAACACCCTGTTAGAATCCTTTTATCCTCTTTATTGTTTCAAACATAACAGCGCATAAATTACGATTATTGCCTAGCTATCAGAAACAAACGGAAGTTCTGAAAGTAAAAGGATCCTGGCAACCTACAGCCATCATTGTGTCTACTATCATTGTTATAGTTCCAGCTGAGGTGCATTCCTGATATCCGAGGTATCCGAATATCTTGACATAATCGCCTGTCCTTCTCGTAAGGATTGACGATACCGGAAGGTCCATAATCCTGTTAAAATAGGGAAGTGAAAGGTTCAAATCTATCTCTGGACATTGCAATTATCAGCCTTCCCCTAACATACTGAATAATCCCTGCGATAATATAGAGACCGATCAGGCAAATGAATATCTTTGAAACTCCTTCTGCTGTTAGATTACCGAAGAAATCGTAAATACCCTCAAGTGCATCATTCAGAACTTCACTATTCGTAAGAATTCAACATCCTGCTCATGGTGATCAGTGAGCATCTCTGATATCTCAACCATTTCAGTGGAATGATCGATGATAAGCTGAAATGCGAAAGCTCCAGCAATTCCCTATTCCTGATATAATTGCGGGAGTGAGATGATTGCCGATCTCTTTCCCGGCCTTTCAGCAGGAGAAAAGAAAGATAAAAACATCATTTGACTTGTTTCTCTGCTTCTTGAAGGATTCGGTAGGGACAAGTGTCATAATGCAGCCGTCCCACCTTTCCAGAAATTCATCGACAACCATCTCTAACCTTCCCCTTTGCCGGATCGAATATTACAAATCCATTGTTATCAATTTTGGATACGACCACATAATGAGTAAGATTATCTTCGGTAATCCAATGCGCTATAAAAGGAAGAAACAATCTCTCCGTTAGAGACCTCTGTAATCAGATGCTCGATATCTCCTTCCAATGCATCAGATTCGAAATCCGATTGATTCTGCGGCAATAATCATGTCATCAAGGTCGGTTCCGTCCTGAGCGGTATTAGCTAAGTTTTCTGAAATTCCTTATCGAGTCTACATATCCATAATGCTCAGCCACCATAGCAAGGCAAGCTGCTCACAATCGCTTTTCATCATGCTGTAATCTGATTCTCGAAGGGTTCCTCCTCGTATGCTATACTTAATCATTTGATTTCCTGATGACGGCACCGCAGTTTCCTGCAGTGTCGTTTCGACCGAGTATCATCCGGTTCTCACTCAGATAGGTGTTGCGTCATCTTCACCCGGAATCCGGGACTATTCCCCGGATTCCGGCAAGCTGCCTCTCTTACCGGTCTTGAAGCTGTGATGTCCGAGAATCATGTGTATGTATGAAACTCGACAAGACACCCAGCCTCTCCTTCCGCACTTCCTGCACTGCCAGTTCAAACCGCCGCCTACTACCTTTTTTCTCTCAGTTCTGCTCATCTTCTCATGGTATGTTCTCCTTTTCTTTTGAAATAACTTGTCAGCATCTGCCCCAGAATAGTTGGGTATGGGATTTTGACTTCCATGATCGAAACCTACCAAGGGGTTAGACGGTTCCGTTTCGGCTGGTTGTCATCCAGCACTCATCTAGATGGGTTAACCAGTTCTGATTGTATCTCTCACGCATTGCACATTTCTTGAGGGGTATCTTTTTCAGCAGAGAGCGGGTTAAAAACCAGCTCTTCTGCCTGTAACCTTTCTTCTTACCATCAGTTCCATAAAGCAGTCATTCTCGAATAAATCCTTGCCGTAGTATCCCTGCTTCTTTTCCATCAGCTCCATACCTGCACCCTGTTGCCAAAGAGATCCGTTCAGCATAGCTCTTCTTGCGTCCGTCGTTTCCGTAGTAAGCCTTGTTTCCCCAGATGTCCGTGCCAGAATAGCCCTTCTTCCCTGCCATCGGATCCGTAGTCACTCGTGGTTCCGAATAAGCCCTGCTGCTGTAACCTGTCTTCTTGCCGTTTGAATTGTAATAGTTGTATCCTACAACTATTTCCTCCTTATAGAACTGTTTTTTGATTGTTTACGCTTAAATCATATCTCACTTGGTTCAACCTCATTTCAGGGGTATATTTTTCCAAGCATCATCTCCTCGATCCCGTTCACACGCTGCTGATGCCAGCAATTCGCTGCGACTGGTATAGCTCGGACCAATTTCCTCACCAATCTCTATAGTGTTATATAAGACTCGTGATAATGCCGATTCTCAATAATCAGTGTTGAAATCATATCCCTACCCGAGTCCATGACGTTTTCTTTCATCGCTAGTGTCCCTCTTTTTCAGTTACAATAGGAGCGTCAATCAAATCTCTGATCGTATTTCAGCATTCGCATCTTGTCGGATATCCTTCAAAAACTGCTACTTTTATGTGTTCTTCTTATTCTCTTACTCATATTGATTCTTTTTATCCGGAGAGCCGCATATCAGCACGGCTCCTCCGCCTGTCTTTCTGTTATCTTCTCTTATTGCCTCTGTTGTCATAGTGGTCGTACCCACTGTGTCCGTTCCCTCTGGCTGTAGCCGGTCACATTATTGCGGTTATCCCTGTGTCGTATGATCCCATCTCCGTCTCTCTGGCTGTAGCCGGTCATGTTTCCATTGCTGTCGGTAGTGCCTTGTAATCCCGTATGCATCTGTTTGACTGAATCCTCTGCTCATGATTTTTCCTCCTTATATTTGAAAGGTGTTTTGTTTACATTGAATATCCTACTTCAATTTTTCTCTGCTACTTTTCAGTGGGTATATCCCGAAGGAGCTGATGCAAAAATCCAACTCCTCCGTCCTATTATAGCTTTACCACTCAAGAATCTCTTCCTCTTGTTGCCTCTGTTGTCATAGTGGTTATATCCACCGTATCCGTTCCTCTGGCTGTAGCCGGGTCATATTGTTGCTGTTGTTATAGTGGCGGGTGATCCCATCTACAACTTTTATAGCTATAGTCGGTCATTACTCCGTTGCTGTTGCAGTGCCTTGTAATTCCATCTGCTCCACGCTGGCTCAAATCCTCTGCTCATATCTCTTTCCTCCTTGTGTTTGAAAGGTTGTTTGGCTTACTCATAAATCCTACATCAATCTCTTCAGTTGCTTTTCAGGGGTATGTTTCAAATAGTCCCTTCTGAAATTTCCGTATAGCGTTGCTCCGAATGTCTTCAGCCGCTTTCGGTCGCTGTTGTCGAACTCTACGCCCCGGCAACCGGGCGATTCAATATTCAATTTTTCATATTCAGTTATCAATGTGCGATTTCCATGACAGAGCTGTTATAGGTGTTTACAGCTCCGTTTCGGCTGGTCATCATCCAGCACTCACTCAGATAGGAGGTGTCATCTGTTGACTTTATCTTTACTTCAAAAGTTCTGCGTTGATTTTCAGGGGGTATATTTTGCTGTATCGCTTTCAATGTTGTGTGCTTCCCCTTTTTATCTGTCTGTTTCCGTCCTGATGTTATGTATTGTAACCGTGGTTATTTTCATCTTTTCAGGGGTATGTTTTTCTAATCCATAGCCTTGTGGTTGCTGTCCTCTTGACAATATGCAGTATAGCAGGACGATATTTTGTGAATTTTCAGGGGGTATAAAAATGCTGACAACCCTAAGGTCATCAGCAATCACCAATTAAAACATATAAAGTTGTTGCAGACAGCAATTATTGTAGAAGACTGTTATCTCTTGACTTTCACCTTAATGGAAACTGTAACAGCATTATTTGCTCCCTCCCGGAATCTTCCTGTCAATCTCCCAGAACCCAAGTAATGTTCCTTGTTCTGTCATTATGTTATCTGTAGTAACATTCCGCGGTCACCCCTTAATCCGTAATATTCACTATAAAGATATGGAGAACCATTAAAATAAACCAATTCAAACAGGGCTGTTCTGATACAAACTTAATAGTATGTTCCGGATACCTGAGGGCTTTTGCAACCTGACAAATTATCTTCAATGTCACCTCTGTCTCAGTCTCAGATATTCTTCTTATTTTCATCGAAAGTCTGACATCCTCGGCAATCATATTTCCATCTGGACACATATTGTTAACAGTGGTTAAAACTCAGTATGAATCCTCACCATTTATTTTAATCGGTCCGTGTCGATATTGCAGCTCTGGATTCGTCTCTCTAAAACTGAAATATACTCTTTTCCCGGGCATTGTATTGAAGGAAATAGGACAAACATTTGTCCTTACAACTGTATTTATAGCCACATGGGCATTAGTAACAGAGGTCTGATTCCTTTGCTTTAGCAGAATTTCTTATCATCAGGAGCTAATACCTTTAATCTTCCAATCAATATCTCATATGCGTCAGAAGCTTTTTCAAAAGCTTCAATTCTTTGGATATTGCTAAGCCTAAAATTGAATGCGTCGGCAATATCCGATTTATCTATATATACAGGAATAATGGAGTTTGCGATCTCGATAATGCGAAATCCACCTCCCTAGGTACCCTACAGTGATTCTTGCGATGCGGTTGAAAGGACAAGCACAAATACATCGCATTCCCAGAATGGTCGAAGATTTCTGTTCCATAGTCACTACCGGGATGGATGGAATATGGTGCCATCCAGCATCCATTACTTTTCCAAAACAGATTTTATCTTAAGAGCATCATCTATCTCCTTGCTACTGTAGCTTATAAAACTTTTTAGAAATCTATTCACATTTCTCCTTCCCACGTTTTGATTTATAAATAGCTAGATGCAAACTAAATAAACCAATTATAGTAGTTTAATATACAACTCATTTGCTTCCTTGAACTTCTTTTTATAAATTTTTCACAAACACCCATTAGTTTATGGTACAGATTGAAAGCCTCTTCAGCAAAGGGCTTTGCATCTTCGGCATTATCTAACTTCATTAAAACTGAGCATAAGATAATTTTACCTCTGCATGCTAGAAATAAAGGCTTTGGGACAAATACCATACAATTTCTCAGCCAGTCCAAGTCCTTCTATGAAAGTGATTGTGCTCTACTATCGCTATTCATTTTTGTTAAGGATATTCGCATATATTACACAAACATTTCTAAGGTAATTATCCATCCCTTCCTGCCGCATCATACATTTCTCTTCCGAATTTCATGAGGCTTTTTTTCACAAAAAGATTTCTGCCCTATCATAATCTCCTTTTTAAATATAAGCACATTGCCAAATTAGTGCAAATACATGAAATGTCTAATTCACTTTCATCTTCGTTCCCTTTATAATAAGCTTCTATAATGTCAAGAGCTTCTAAAAGTATTCTTCTGATTTTTCATAATTGTCTCAGCTTATACTCTATGAAGCCACACAATTCAATGTCCATACAAGGGAATATTTTTTATTAATTGGCATATTGGATGAATAATTTCTTTCATCCACAAGAAGCAAGTCAGATATCTGTTTTGCCTCATCAGATCTACCAATTTCACATAGAAACCATGCATAGTTTCTTTTAGATAAATTAGGTTCTCGATTATATTTTCTCCCGGATTTTCTATAGCACTCTTTTTCAGATAATTCTATGCACTCAAGATAGACTTTGTCCGCCTCATCGTACATTTCCAAATCACTTAAGTCCTCTGCTAAAGATCTCGATGAAAACAAAACTTCCCAAATGTACACATCATCCCGTCCAAGTAAACCCTTGCGGACTGTAACCGCCTCTTTATGTACAGATAGTGCATCTTCAAACCTATAAATATTCCTTAATGCATTACCATAACTATGCAGACGTGAACTTAAAAATGTAGTCTCGCCTACTGGGTTGATTTCACATAATTTTCTTGATAATTCAACAGCACTGCGATAGTTTTCTGCTGCGTCCTGATAAAGATAAAGATTGGACAGAATTCCAGCATAATCAGAATAAGCCCATCTTAAACGACCCATCAATGTATAAGGGTCATGTTGATACAATTTCTTAATCAAGTTCAACCTTAACTCATATATTCCTTGGCTTCTTGATATTTTTTTTCATCCTGTAGGGCTTTACCTTTTACACTGCATGCTTTAGCAAAGATTGAGGTGTTATAATCATCATGGCTTCTTTCACTAAATTTCTGATGCCAGTTCATATGCAAGATCAACATACTTATTCCTCTCATCAGAGTCATTCATATCAGAATACACCTCTGATAAAAGAATATATACATCTATTAATGATGATTTGCTATTATACTTTTCTGTAGCAATTTTCAAACTCTTCAAAGCCGTGTCCAGACCCTACTCCTTCTTTCCGGCAAGACGATATGCTTTGACTAAGCACATTGTAATCATATACCAATCTATACCACTTGCCCGTATTTATGCCGATTCGTGTAATATCCTATGGCACGCTCTATAATACTCTATACCACGTTTCAAATCATGCTTTCCAACAAACATTGCATAAAAGCAATATCATCTTACCCTCTTTGCCTCCAAAAAAACATGTTCCTGATTATCCGTCTCATATAATTTATTCGCAATTAAAATAGCCTTATCATAATCACTTTTTCGTCCAATAAAAATATTGCATAATCATAAACATAATCTTCATTTTAAATTATAACAGAACAGTCAAATTTACAATTTCATCATATCATTCATCAATTTCATGTATTTTTCCTCATTAAGACCACTTGCTCTAAGCGTTTTTATTCTCAACAAATTTTTCCTGAATATATCCTTTGACGACATCCATTTGACCGCTTATTATATCTTGAGCTTGTGACAATTCCTTTTTCTTTCGTTATCGCGCAATATAGATAAAAACGCACTTCAAAATCACCTGAATCTACATGTTGAACCGCCTTTTTCCTCACGCCATGTTTTTCGTTTTCGGATTTTAAATACAAAGATATCCGTATAAAGCGCTAAAAACATCGCTTTCGGCCTTCCTAAGAGAATCTGCTACATGTGCTCTTCGTTCACCAACATCTGTCAACTTGTCATATAGTGATTTATCATTTATATTATTTGCGTACTCAATCGCTATTTCAGAAAAAGACAGAATCAATTCTTCCTTCTGAGCTCTTAAATCATTCAATGACTTGTTCTTTCCATAAACAGGAACATTTGTTAATGGCATAACCGACACACCATCCAGTGATGCTTCACCATCGGCAAAAGAAATGTTGGCACCTAATTCTGGATCCTGATGCATACTCATAAAGAAAGTCCAGCTTAATAGAATCAAAATGAGAAAACAGATTATAATCGTGTCCCAAATTCTTGTCCAATCGCTCCATAAATCTTTGAACAGAGTTAGAACAACTGCCACTATTGCTGAAACTTCATAGAAATACGTCATTATTAGGGAACACCAGTAGAAATAAAATTCTCCAGTGCCACATCAAATTCCTCAAGACTTCTTTCTCCTAATTCTTTACCAACGATGATATAAAAATAATGGCTGTCTTTTATCTCATCATTATAAACATCCTGCATCCTCTTATTATGCAATTTCTTTGGTCACATCTTCACAGACTATAAGCTCGAAATATATCACGCTTAGCATATATGTATTGAGTCTTCTTATAAAACTGTACCAAATTCCTCTCGTTCATGTTTTGAACTCTACAATTGAAGATGCTGAAATATTTTTATGTATTTCATGATTCATATACCTCCATTAAATCCTGTGTTCTTTCAACAAACTCACGGTATCTAATATTATTCTCTTCTAAAACAAATACCGTGGATTCCTTAAACGCCCGAGATAAATCATACTCACATCATTACCGTCAAAATGTATTACAGAGCCTATATTTTATCTTATCTATAAATTCACAACCAATAACAATACCTATATCCGTATTGTTTATTATTCACTTCTTCACCGAATGGCCACTCCTCAAAGAATCTATCTTCAATGCACCCTCCATATTCGACAGATGACTTATCCATCCCCTTAAAAGCTGCTGCATCAATTGTCGCTGTTTCCAGGGATTGTCAATCTAAGGTTTTCACATCTCCAAAAAGCTGCTTCTCCAATATGTCTTATATTATTATGTAGTTCGATGCTCTCTAAGGAATAGCAACACATAAATGTACCCTGTAAAATTTCAGTTACCTTAGGCGGTATTATGAATTTCACCAATTTGCTACACCACTTAAAGGCATACTCTCCAATTTGAAGTGCTAGATGCAGGAACATCAATATGCTCAAGGATTTTACAACCGGCAAATGCATTCTTTCCAATAGATTCAATAGTTATAGGAAGGCCAATCTCGAGGACATCTCTTCTGTCTTCAAAACAAGCATCCCCTATATGTGTCATGAGTAAGCCCATTGATTGTGTCTGGTATTATTACCTGTTTGTTTTTGGCCTATATATTTATCAATCGAAATGTCACCATCAGTAACTGAATATAAAAACAATTCCATTGCTTTTTGATGCTGAAATATTATTACTCTTCAGAACCCTGTTTTTGTTGTCGATAATCTTAACCGACCTTCTTGTTCTATCCATTCTACTCGAGAATCCTTTAAATCCTCCTCAATTGAGTCCCATTGAAAGCCATGGACTGAGCTTGAATAGAACCGTCAAAATCGAAATAGTAAAGACTTGGGCGGTCTCCAAAGGCAGTTTTCTCTATGCGTACATATTCCGATTCAACTTTGACTTCTTCAAGATTTTACAATCTCTAAATGCCGATTTATGAATTTCCGAACCGTTTTAGGTATAAAAACATATGCAAGGCTAGTTATCTCCTAAATGAGCTGCATGAATCTTGTCTCAAACCTACAGGAATTTCACCTCCTCAATGCTTTCACAGTTTCTAAAAGCAGACGGTTGAATATCCTTATTTCATTTGAGAAAAATAACTTTTTTAATTTACTGCAATTCCAGAAAGCACCATCCCCAATCCTCATTCTGACATTCTCTATTAGGACTTCCTCCAAGTTCACGCATCCATAAAAAGCATAGTTATCAATCTGTCTGATTTGTGGCACAGAAACAGATTTAAGGTTATAACACCCCATAAAAACGGCGGGTGATAGTGTATCAACTTTATCGGAGTACCACATTCTCAACACCTATACACCCTCTAAAAGCTGCAACCTCGCAGACATTAGCATAGCTTGGCAAACAACAAATCCTAAGCCCAAAACAATTTCTAAAAGCACCTGCCTGAACTGATGAAATCTTTTGTTGATGCAATAATCTCCTCCAATTGCTGCAATCCTTAAAGCACATCTACAGGAATATCATGAATACCATCCGAATTTCCACTCTTTTAAGGATACACATTCCTGAATAATCCCTCGTAAGTTTTTAGTCCATCTGGTAGCTTGTGTTCTCTATCCTATGGCATCCAGCAAACGCATCATTATCTATTCTGGTAAGATTACGCTTATTGTGAAATCTATTTCCAACAACTGATTACAGCCAAAAATGCACTTGTATGTATCTCCTCGATCGAAGGTGGAATTTTTACCTTCTTTAATTGAGTACACGATTTCAGTAAAAACTTCTCTATGACCTTGATTCTTCTTGGAAAATACCATTTCCTGCAGCATATAACAGTTTTGGAATGCAGCAATACCTATATATTCGATTTCTGTCTTGAATATATCTAATTTTTCTCTATGTTGGCAGTCATAAAGGCGTGTGGGCTTTAACGACTTTCATCCCTATCAGCAAATATATTTCTTTCAGTCTTATACATCCCTGAAATGCCTCGTTAGGTAAACTGTCTACCTTTGTATTTTCTAATCCAATTACACATTCTAACTGAACGCAATTCTCAAAAGCTTGAAACCCTATCAGTTGTAGTGATGATGGTAATTCAATACTGGTTATAGAAGAACAACCTAAGAAGGCTTGATTTCCTATTTTTTCAAGACCATCGTTAAAATTTATTGTTTCTAATCCCTTGCAGCCATAAAACATACCATCTTCGATTCTTTTTAACCCGGGCGGCAGTTTCATCTCCTTTAATGAATAACAGTCAGCAAAAATTCTTTTTCCAATTCTAATACCATTTTGCAAAGAATTTGTCTCGCTTCCTATTTTTATGGTCTTAAGCGAATTACACCCTTCAAATAAGCTTTCAGGAAGAATCTTAATTGAATCAGGAATTTTAATGCTTTCTAGGATGGTATTCTGCAAAGTTATCTAATTAATGATCTCACGCTTTTTGGTACTACTATTCGTTTTATAATTCTTGAGTTTTCAAACGGATTTTTCAAAAACCAACACAAGAGAAAGGAATACTTACATTTTCCCACTCTCATACTGCATAACAAAACGCATCTCTTCATGGTCAAATTTTCTAAAAATAAAACCCTGCAAATATAAAACAACTTTCCTTTGTTTTTATATGATATTGTGAGATAATCATAAATTTAGGGCAATACTCAAAAAGCAGCAAGTGATATTTGGCTACATTTTCCCTTGAAAAGTATTCTTTTTAACTCATAGCAATGACTAAAAAAGCATACTTTCCCAATATTCTCATCTCAGACCCTAACCCTTATCGTTTCAAGCGAAGAACAGTTTCTAAACAAAATTGTCCTCGATTTTTGTTACATTTGCATCCGAGCATGATTGTAATTCTTTACAACCCCTAAAATGCACCCTCTCAATTTCTTAACTACCTGAAAAAAGTCCCTTCAATTTTTCAGACAGGCGCACCCTCCGAAAGCCTCTTTCCAATTTCAGAAACATCAACATGACAAATCAATCTTTCTAATAAGCATCATTAAAAAGCCTTTTCTCCAATTCTTGTGATGTTGAGAGATCATAACTTCCCTCTCCCATAATATGAAGTGAGAAAATCTATGAACTCATCATCAATATTCTTTGACTGTAAAAAGCACCGAAAGATCTTTATGTTTTTGCATTATCTCAAAAGAATCCGATTTTAAATTACAGCAACCTGAAAAAGCAAGTTCACTTTATCCCTTTAATGCTTTTCAGGCAAACAAATCGTTTGTAATCTCAAACAGTTAGAAAGCTCTCGCCTCTGATGTGTTAATTCACAAGAAAGTTTTACTGATTCTATGCCCCTCACATTCTTCAAATAAAAGATTTACTTATTCTTTTTATTCCTGTTGAGCTCAAATCAACTATTTCAAATGCCTTTCACACCCTTTCTAGATACGCTTCACAAAATCTGATAGCTTTTTGCTAAAATGATATTCCTCAATGAATAGCAATTCTCAAACTGCTCTTACCAATGTATGTAATTCTATTACTGTTCTTAACATTTCGCAGATTAACACAGTCCTTAAATGCCTCGCTCTGCATTGTTATTCCATCTCTGATTCACTCTCTAAATATAACAGTAACAAAGAGATTCGCATGCTTCGAAAGCATTATGGGGATTGTTGTTATGTCTTTTGGCAATTCGACTACTTCAATACTTTTACACTTTGCAAATATCTCCGTACCGATTTCCTTTTTACAGATCTAGGTATTTTTATATTCCTCAGTTTCCCTGCAATTCTTAAAAGCATCGATCACCAATACTCACAATTGACGGCACCCCATCCCTACCATCATCTGACATTGCAGTTTCAAGTGCAACGCAATTAGAGAACGCGGCACTTTCTATGATTTCCAAATTGTCCGGGAAAATTAATCTTGTAAGATGGTCACAATCTAAATGCTGATTAGAAATCGTTGTCACTTGGTCATGCAATTTAACCTCTCCTGATAAATCCACAGCCATTGAACAGTATTATTTTTATATATGTATAAGTCATCGGTATACTCTATGGATGTTACATCGAACTCCAATCTGCCGACAAAAACGGATCTGTATAGTCATCATAAAATTTTGTCAATATATGAAACCATATCAATAAACATTGACTTATACATCGTCTCTAAAAGAATTGACGTACCAATTCAGGTTTTAAATTATTTAAAATATTAATACATATATATTCTCCCTACTAAATCAGGTTCTATACCTTTGATTTTATCCTTTATCCTGAGTTCGCTTCCGTCCAACAGCATATTTGCCGCATGGTCATGTATCTGTTAATTCCTACTGTGGCAATGATTTTGCTTGAATCTACACCACCCTACAAAAGTCGCAAATAAAACGAACAAATATAAACTCTTTAGATACAGCTCTCTGTCTAGCTTGATTTTTCGCGCATAAGCAGAAGCAGCGCTACGAATTCGATCTAATTCTTTATTTGCTACGCAGCCCTACTGCTCTTTCCCTATTCCAGTCTTCAGTTCAAAAACTGTCATCAATCCAAGCATCCGCACAAACATTGTACAAATAGGGTCTTTTAATCCCGGATCAACCATCTCTAGAGAACTCATTATGTTCTCCTTGTCCTTCTTGCTAAGCACCTTTATCATTACTATATTATTCTAATATAGTTTTCAACTATATCCAATATCTTCTCATTTTTCAGAGCAGATAATTTCAAATCCTCCGGAAAAGTAATGCTCATTAACTACAGAACTCAAAATCCTCCTATAATCTCACTTGCATTTCTCTCAATTAATATAAAACGAATTTTGTATCGAATTCTTCTATCAATAGCCAGTTGAATAATGTCTCTAAATATTATCGAATTCAAACTTAACGTAATCAAAAACAAATCGAGCATTCTCTATCGGTCTTGCTAAAAACATCACTAGAAAAACTTGTTGCATGAGCAGGATAAAACACATTCCACCCATCTTGTTCCATCATCTTGCAAAAATCGTGTGAGAGTTTTGATTTTTCCAATACCTCCTTTCCTGCTGATAATTGTCCATGAAACAGGATAATTTAGTGTCCGTGCAGAACTTTTCAGAAAATCAATTTCATCTTCTCTCCCCAGAAGTTTTGTATATCCCGTTCTGTAATTAAATCTATCGCTCTTTTTATTGTTCTTTGGTATATGTAAAGTATCTACATCCTTTTTGATCTGTACTTTTTGGGGTAGTAGATTTTGAATTCTATCACCCTAGTTCAGTCACAGATAAAACATTAATGTCATGAATATCTTTTTAATATAGCTCGTTTTCATCTTTTTAAGTTGACTAAAATCTATGTCTTTCCAATAAGCGTGCAGTTCACACCTGGGTTTTCTTCCACTAGCAATCAAATTCAGAAAAGGCCCATTCCTCTTAACTTGACCTGCACGAACATAATCGAGGATGTACCCTATTAGAACACGTATTCTAGACTGCTCAATTGCCTCGTAAATTTCCGGCCACCATTCGTCATGTTCAAGCTCATGATTGCTAAAAAGCATGTCTGGAACGACTTTTAGCTCTTTATATAGTTCTCTACTATATATGAATCCTCTGTTTGATTTCCTTTTTCCGTCGAGTATTCTTAAAGGAAAATGACATCGTGCATAGAACCCCCTCTCTAAAGTCGCATATGCCGAAAAATATCTAACTATAACAGTTAGAAGTTAACAGTCTGGCATGAGAATCGTATATCCCAGCTTCAATAGTAAGCTTAATGGTCTCCAGAGAAGTATTCCTCGTCATATTCCTTCTCTGATTCCGGGAGTTCATCATACTCACCATGCAGGGTGTACTTTTTAGCGTCATCCCTCACTTCGCCATACTTCCATCCTTCTTTTTATTCTCCTACAGCCCGAGACATCATGGGTGTTCTGGCAATTTTCTCTGTAAGCTCAATCATCTCCTCGGAAGGATAATGTCACTGGTGTCTCACCCGGATTGGGTACATATTTTCTCATGGTTTCCTCCCTACCATTGATGAATACTCTTTGATTTGCGCACTGACTACCTGTCCAATATTAATTATCTTGTTGAAATTTGAACAAACAGATACATTATCAAAGTCATCCACGCTCGGTATTCCCGTCTCACTATCTATAACAAAGCAAGCCTCGGCCATTAATCCATATTTCTTTACTTCTTCAAATAATTTCTCCTTAAAACCTAAGAGTACTCTGAAATTTCCCCGCTAAGCGACCTTGCTTTTACATTCAATAACTAAAGTCTGAAATCCTTTTGTGACTAAAGCAGTCAATCTCATTCTATCATCCTCATCATTTTTTTGTTTTTCCGGACGAATAAATTTTATTCCGTAACTACATCATCAAAAGAATTAAGTTCCTTTGACTTGTAATATGTATATACTTCAACATATTTCCTTCTTCCATAAACAGATACTTTATTTGACTGTCTTCCATATGTAATATCAAAGTTTCTTTTCTGCTGTAAACGAAAATAAACCCCTGCATTCTTGAAGTTCTTTTAGAATGCTTAGCGATCCTTCCCTTGTTCATCCTGACTAAAGTTAAACTTAATATTTTCTATCTCAAGCTATCACATCGAAGTACATATTTGTCACCATCCTGTATTAGGTTAAAACTATAGTCCTGATGAGAGGATGTCATGTTTCGAGAACACCTTTCTCAAAACCTCCTCGCAACTCACTATTTTTCAAACAAAATAATCTTACAAGCATCTATCGAATAGCGATAAATACAGCTCTTGCTACTAACTATATTATGGGTGTTTAAACAGCGTTAAAATCTCATTCGCTCGACTTAAAGCATGTGTACGGAATAATGTAAATCCTGTCTCTCTCATTTTCACTTGTGGATCATGAGCCACTTTAGCAAAACGTATAACACTATTATTCTTGTTTTCAGATTTCTTTAACTTTGCGCATAAATTTCCAAGCAACCCTATTTGATTTATATATTCCAAAAGTATACGATTATCAATTCTCCTTAACGATGGCTGAATTCCAACTTTTGCTTCTCTTCCTAGCAAAAAGCCGCAACTATCTCGAGCTGAAATTCCCACGTTCCTTCTTATGCTATTCATCCACTTTGCTCCGCTTTTGGGTCAAAAGTGATGTTAATCATATCAAAAGAGTACGGAAATACTTTTTCTTGTTGTCTCGTTATTCCATACATAACTACATCATTGTGATTATCCTCCACAAAAAGCAATCTGCTCGTTTTCCTTATCATCTACAATCTCTTCGACTGGCATTCTGTTATTACATTTAACTAATCTAACGGTCGTCTGTAATCTTTTCGTTTGAAATAATCATTAAAACAATCTATCTTTTGTTCAATCAATTCGGATATCGCCTTCTTTTTCTTTCACCGAACAATACAGGCAGATACAGTTTCTTTGGATTGACAACTGTTGCTGCTGCAACATATGAAAATAATTTATGACGGCTCACATCATTCCACTAGCCGTCAATCACACCATATTCGACAGGCACGACCATATCAATATCATCCGAATATGATAAATGAACGGTATATTGTTTAACGGATCAGTGTCATTCTTCTTGTAATCGTGGTATTTTCAAGCATCTTGCCACCGCTGAAACGCATTATTAATAATAGCATCTCTCTTTATTGCTTGTTTTTAATTCGTCCTCTTTACATTCTTCATCCAATTCTTTAATTAATCTTGAATGAAGAATGTTATATTCTGATATTGTCCACTCTTCCCTTCCTGAGTCCTGTTCATGCACTCAAAAATGTTATATAATTCTCAGGCACTCTATCCATTCAATAAAAGACTTCCTGAAAAATGCTCCATTCCATCTGCAAGGACTCATAGTATAATCATCAATATTTTCAGCAAATATTGAATCGAGATTATCTGTATTTGAATACTTTCTATACGCTTGATGAAGCCTGACTGACATCGCATCCAGCTCATCAAGAGTTTTTATCTCTGATTCTTCAGCATTATCCCATGTGCTATGATTTGCCCATTTGCCTAACAGACCAAAATCCTCATTACTTCTGACAATGCAGACATGTCTTTTACCCAGCACATCCTTAGTGTCGTTGTACTGTAAACTATCTTCTACTCTCATGAGAGATCCAGCGGCACAAATTTTTCAGTCACCCAACGACGATGCTCCGCAGCAATCATTCTTTTCCTTGTAAGTGAGTCTTCCGGGAACCTTCCCATAAACTCATTTGCCGCCTTATACACTCCTTCATTGAAATCAATCTTTAAGTAATGTAACTTGTATTTAATAGACAAGACATTAGAAAGACATGATGCATGATAATAATCTGCCTCATATTCCTTTCTTTTTTTGCTCCTATATCAGCATTCAGCTGAACCTGACCACACTAAATGGGTATTAAATGACATCCTCTCAATATCTGCAAAATCAAGATTTCCTTTACATCCATCTCCGCATGCACATAATGGATATCACCTCGTCTTTTTCCACAGTTCACATGGAGCATTTATGGAAATATTTCTGTCTGCCACAACTTCTGAGAACGCCTTTGCAATATTAGTATTCTCTGTATCGTTCCCTGCAGCAATGTATACATATCTCGTACACTCAGATCCAGACATAATTTTACTGACTTCATCTAAAAGCGGTAGATTCTCCCTTTACATGAAATTCTATGTTTCCATATTCATCTCCAGTTAATTTATCTCGATTGTTATCAATCAAATAAAACTGACTAAGCGCCGGTCGCTCTTTAAGATAAAATTCGCGTTCACTCTTTTATCCTCTGCGTTCCCCTATATATCGACATGAATCTTCTGATTCATTGATTGAGTCGTTTCAGTACACATCCAAGAAACTTTGGGGAATCTAATCCAAACCCGACTATAACGACCCTGCATATATCTTCTTCATTTCCGATCAGCCAGTTATATACGGTCGACTGTAAAGTAAATACTGAAACACCTCATGTATTCTGTCTTTACGTCTTGCTTCTTTATTTACAATCTCAATGCCAAGGCCCGTCCTAGTTCATCCTTTGTGCAATAAGGCAGAAGAAGTGTCTCAAGCAATTGTAAATGTTGATTCAATTTTGTACACGATGAAACGATTTTTGCTTTAGGCACAGTCGTAACTGTCTTCATTATTATTCCTACAGATTGAACCAATTATCCGATTATCCATTGGAACAGACATATAGGAAAACATTCGTGATTCTCTCACAATGGTTTCGATAGCTATTTTCAGTATTACGGCTATTATATTTCTCCCGAATATGTTTAATTTTCCTCGATCTGGTACATCATTAAGTCTCATTGATTTACACAATGTTACACCAAGTGCTCTGATATCTGCACGATTAGAAGTAAATCTTCCCTCTAATCTCATCACAATAAGGGGACGTAAACCATTTCGCAGTGCTGCCATATGTATCTTAGCGTGTTAAGATCGAACATGGATGCCGCATCAGCAAGAATCCGTCCATCTCGCATATGAAAAACCAAAATTGTCTGGATTTATATCTCCATGGATCAAATTGTTCTCATGCAAAATCCGGAACACAATCAGTTTACAGATTTCAGAGTAGTAACAATTTCGTATAAAGCATCCTCTACCCTTACTTCACTGATTATAAAGCTGATTACAAATTTTCGCTAAAGGTTTTCATCGGAACGTTATTTGTCCAGATGTATGGACACTTATCCTCACTCATAATAAATTTCGAACTCTGGTACGAAAGAGTATAAGATGACTTCCTTCGCTCTTTGATACGATTTCGCAAGTCTAACATATGAAGAAATGTACTCTCCGCTTCCTTTTCAAAGTCTTTTCTTCATCAGATAAATAAAACTTCTTCAACTTACCATAATGATTTAGTCCATCACCATCAACATAATATGCATCAAAGCAAATAGCAGAACCACTCTGCTTTATACCACTTTCCAGAGCATTATCACCGGAATCGATAATAGTAAACGTTCGCCCATAATCATTACAATCAAGTCGCTGACACTTTCTCCAATATTTAAAAAGCTATTCATACTGCTCTCCTCACATCTGCTATAGCAAAACTACTAATCATCCGCTGAATCAAATGAATTTATGCATTCTTAAAGTCCATAAAATTCTTGTTAATCAAAATCTGTTTAATTTCTTGACGCATTATATTTTTGTCGGTACATAACATTCCATGTTCCATCAGAGCAAATAAGAACATTTTCGATTCCATTTAGTTTTATACTACCGGTTTCGATTGCGTTTTCTATTCCTTTTCGTTGTAAATACCGGACAACCATCTTTATCTCCTTGTGGCATGCATATAACAGGACATTTTTATCGCTTATGGACAAAATAAGCCCATCGCCAATATTACAATAGTTCATTTCACCTTTTTCTCTATCTACAACAGTAACAATAAGCGTAGTGAATACTCCCTCATATGGTTGCTTTCCAATGATGCAATATGTTTTCACATCTTTCTGGATGGAATTAACATCACTGTTGCCCACTCATTAGGGAGAAATCCAGAGGCGTGAATATTGGTTGTGTACATACTCAATTGCCATAGATGTGATTAACCCTTGCCCCTAATATCTCCATACGCACAGCTGGAAACCCCATCCGCAAGTGTTAAAACAGCTAATGTCCCATCATCTACACCATATACAACATCACCAGACTTCAGTCCATTTCGCTTTATGATACGTTCCTCTTTTAGTATATAAGTACATTATCTTTTTCTCCAAATTTCCTAAGAATCCATAAGCTTTTCGGCATTAATATTACAGTACGCTGAGATATATCAGTATCAGGTCATATAAATCTCTTCCTGTAATAGGTCTGAGATATGCTGATGTAAGATGCTTGTTTGCAATAAAGGGTAAAGCTCATCATACACTTCTGAAAAACTCCTTAACCAGCATCTTTCTCTTCTCTCAAATCATTAATGTACATATGATAGTATAATTTGAGAATATCTGTCCTTGTTACAATTCCCTTGTCAAGATCAAGCTTTTCAGTCTTTATTTTTCCAAGATTTCTATTCACCTCATACAAAAGAATATCAAACTTTGTTTTTCGTCTAATTCGTCAAAATTGAAAGTTCCACTCTCTCGTTTACTTTGAAGTTCTTTATTTTTGCTAATATCACTTTCATCCTCAAGGCATACAATTCATCATCTAAATAATTTTCTTCATCTACACCCAGATTCATATGCATCCTCAAGCAATAGTTTATACTCGTTCACCGCTGTTCTTTGTTCTGCTTCAATATTGAATACCAGCGTTTTAGTGAGGCTCTATTCTGCAATCGTAGTTCTTCACAAGATAGTCAATAAACTCATCTTCATCCCTCAAGTTCAAGTGATTTGAAGGACTGCATAAAAATTGAGTTATGTTTTTCTATCTAACTTCTCCGCATTAACTCTTTTCAGTTGCCATGTACTTGTCATGCACTTCTTTGGCCATGGAGTATACTCCAGGGACGCTTAATTACTGTTAAATCGATACGCCTCAAAATAATATGAAATATAACCTCCATATAGTTTTTATAATTAATCCCCTTTCCTGATGGTTCTGTATTTCCCCACCTTTCTTTAAATTTGCATGATTGCTAGATACATAACGCATCAGATTGTTGGCATAATAATCTCCAAACATCACTTTCTCAATATTTCTGGTTCTTGTTTCCTCGGTTACAATTTCCTCTGAATCTCCCTATAAAATATGTAAGTTCAAAATAATTGAAAATATGTAGATTTTTCTCTCACAACATCTGGATTACCAAAATCTGCCAGAAGCTAAATCATCCGCAATTTTCAATAGTTTAAGCGAGTTATTACTCTTCTGTTTTCTTCTTCTTCTTCTCGTTGTCTATGTACTTTCTTGCTTCCTTTAGATAGACATTCTATATGCCTAGGATCATTTTTATTTCATCTTCCAATGAAATTCTTCTGATTTATTACCTATCTCCCTTTCTAACCTCAATCTGATTTCTTTTCCAAGTTTCTACGCCCTTTCAGTCCAATGATGTATGACACTTCTAACGTATTCCGGATCCTTATCCTTTCTTCCTTTAGTTTTTCTTAAACACCTCAGACTTGTTTCCTATTTCTCGCTCTAATTTTTGATTCAAGTTCCTTTTCGCGTCTTAAGACATTCCAATAATCACGGTTGTTTCTGGCATCCTCAACACTTTTCAGATAGTCATCTTCCTTTTCTCTAATAGCATAAATATATCATCTTCAATGACTTCAACAATTTCTTCATTGTTAAAGTTCTTTTTACCGATTTTCTTTCGAACATAGTCCTTGATACAACGATCACTATATCCGGCAGCCGAAAGAGAACCCGCATCTCGTACAATAATATTTTGACCCTCAAGCTATCATTCTTCCACTCCTCATAAATTTTTCCATCGACCATCCTTTCTATGTACTCTTCCGGAAGTGGAAATGGATTTTCAGTAAACTCTTTCAAAAAGGATTCCATAAACACTGTGTGTCATCTGACTTGGCTTAGGTATATCACTTTCATTAAGTAACTGTTCATAGTATTCAGGTACCATCTACATCTACAGAATCTATTCCGCATTTCTTGAACATCCGTGAAAGCTTAACCTTCTGGCACTTGCTTCATCTCTCGAACAACTTGAAAGATACTTAATTTTATTTACAAAAATCTCTTCTATTGTAAAGAGATGTATATTTTTGTTTAAGGCTATTTGTGACCGACTCCATTCGACGAGTCAACACATGTTCCATATAGCCCATCTTTCCTTGTGTATTTTCCATTGCCAACCTCCACATCCGGACAAGATTTTCATAACAAATAATACGTCAAAGCATTATACCCAATTTGAGGGGGTATAAAATCGGCTTTAATCATCTTGTGAAATTGCACTTTTGCCGCTATTAACCCACTCATCTAACTCCGCCTTCTTGAATTTCCATAGTTTTCCTATTTGATGTGCGGAATATCATCTAGGTTTCTTATCCATTTTCTCAATGTGACCGGTTTGATATTCAAATATTCTGCCGCTTGCTCTAAACCGATATATCCGTCTTCCATGTAACTACCTCACTTCTTAAATGATATAACAAGCCATTAAGCATATAGCACATATCTCCACAATTTTTCAAGATATATATCTTTATTGATATTTTTATCTTTATTGATATTTAGTGATATTTTATTCCTGTTCGCCCTATCTAAAGTAAAAAGCTCAGACCCGTAATCCCCAACAAAAGGAATCTTCCGTCTGAGTATATTATGCCATCTATTTCTATTGCTTTTGAGAGGGGCTGTCGGGAAATAGCAGCTATAAAAGGATGAGCAACTCAAAAATGAGTCACCCCCTAAGTTTTTTACATAAAAAAGATGGCTAACGACAACCATCTTTCTCGCGTTACATGTTATAATGTAACTATGCTTACAGTTAATTACTCAAACTTCCTACTCAATAAGGTGTGTTGAACCTGAAAAATTCAATATTTCAACCAATAAAAAAGGCATAAATGCTTTCCAAATGGTATAATAGAGTTGACTAAAACAAAAACACCAAAGAGATTTATGCCATGTCTATTTTACCACAGAATCATTCAGAAAGGGAAGTATTACTTGATTGTATCCAAAAGTTTTTACCCACTATCATATGGAAAACTTCTACATAGATGTAATGGCTCCAAAGATAGAGCGTCTCTTCTGTATCTATCCTCAGATATAAGTTAGGCAACATTTTGTAGGTAAAAGTATGTATATGCAACAACGTGCAGGTTCTTTCAAGAGAAATTATCTAAAAATACCTTTACCGTTTTCAGAATTCTGTTAAAAACGAACTGATACGTTTTACCTCTCTTTTGGTAGCTGACATCGTCAACAAAGATATTAGAAAGCTTACAGATGACAATAGAAAGAATGTCTTTATTATTGATGACAGCTTGTTTAACCGCACAAGTTGCAAGAAAACAGAGTTAGCTTCAAAAGTCTTTTGATCATAGCAAGCATGAACTACAATAAAGGTTTTCGTATGCTTACCTTAAGTTGGAGTGATGTAAACTCTTAATTCCTGTGAACAGCTGCCTTCTTGCATCTTCTAAACAATCAAACCTAGTTGGACCGATAAAGAGTTTGATAACAGAACCATTGCAGGCAAACGTCGTAGGTTAGCACAAACGAAGGCTCCTCAAGCAATGCTTACACTTTTAGATACTGCTGTATCTTTCGGGATTATCTGCAGACTACGTTCTATTTTGATACATGGTTTTGCAAACCCTGCACAGATTACTGCAGATTAAAGGTAAAGGCATGGATGTTATCGCTATGATAAAGAAAAGCACCCGTATCAAATACCTATATAATGGAGAACAGTTAAATATCATGAAATCTATTCCAAGAACAAGAAACGACGTGGCAAATCCAAATATTTGCTTTCTATTCATGTTATTGTTGAAAAGAGAATCAAGTTCCTGCTAAGATCGTGTGTATCGAAACAAGGCTAATCGTAAAAAGATCGGCTTGCTTTTCTATGCACAGACACTATCTCTGTCTGAAGAAGAAATAATCCGTAGTTTATGGTAAACGTTGGAAAATCGAGGTGTTTTTCAAGACCTGTAAATCAATGCTTAACCTCATCGGTGAATGTCATAGTTTATCATATGATGCGCTGACTGCTCATGTGAGCAGTGTGTTTACCAGATATATGTTACTTGTAACTGAACAAAGATGAAGACCAAAGAACGTTAGAGAAGTATTCTTTTCCTTGTAGATGAAATGGCAGATATTACTTTCAACAGATCACTTAGTATCCTAATGGATGCTTTGTAATGGCAGCCTTCAGGAAATTTTAAAGCTCAGTGATGCACAGTTAGCTATTTTTACTGCTGATTTTGAGAAAAAGATTACTGAAATATCTGGAAATGCACTCCATCCAGAGGCTATATCGGCATAAATTGCTATTTTTGTTAGCTGAAATATTGAATTTTTCAAGGTGCTAAACCCATTTTAGGTATGGGAAGTTTGAGTTAGGTAGATTATGAGGGGAGAATGATGAGGGGTAAAGAGCGAATTGTATGCATATGAGAGCGATGAGATTTGCTGATAATTACAATGATGTTCAGGATTGCTCAAAGGAAAAATGTCGGATTAGGTAAGTTGAATCTGACTGTGTACAGAAACCTGATAATACTAGATTGCCTGTACAAGAGCCTCGATAATGAAAAAATCACCTGTGCAGAATCCTGATAACAGAGAATCGCATGTATGTATTTCTTTATGTCAATGTAACATCCCGACCCATGATGTCATGAGCAAATTCAATAAATTCCTCATCTGTTTCCTGTGGGTAAAGCCGTTATCTTTGATAGACTGTATAAGTTTATCTTGTCCATCTTTTGAAAGGCGTTTTCAAAATCGCCTGCCTCGCATGAGCTAGAATTCAATAGTCTGCGCGAATGTATGCAGTACCTGTTTCCTGAAAGAGCTTTTTATCTAAAAGCCTGCATCTCTTTGCACACATTTAGGGTTCATTTTTCTGTTCAAAGTCTTCCATCTTTTACCTCCTGCTAGTGCCCTGTACGCCGATAAAGTGAGTCTTTTTGGGATTTTATCCGAATTTACTATGCGTTATCGCAACACAATGGCATTGGTGATTATTTTACATGTTATTACTGCCCCGAAACAGCAATTTCTTTGAGACGTTTTTCTATCTCATCAATCCTATCTTCAACTTCTCTTTGCTCTTCCTTTGCAGCATCATATTCCGGATTTTCTGATAAGTTACCTTTTTCTCTTGCTGCACGTAACTTTTCTGAAATTTCCTTTCTCCTGACAGTCTTCAGATGTTTCAATTCCTCACCCAAGGCATTTATATCCGAGAGTTTCAACCCTTCATAATTCAGAGTCTTGTACTCAATAATGGTTTCATTTACAGGTTCAGTTGAACTATCCTGATATCCAAGTACCTTTATAACATTTCCATGCTCATCTCTAAATAACTCGCTCCTAATCACATGAGTGTTCCCATCATCAAAATGTGTCTGTGCAATTATATGATTTGAGTCAGGATCTAAGATGCCAATATTAATCTGCTTCGGAACTCCGCTCGCAAAATCAGACTCCATTATCTTGGTGATTTCATGATTTTTGCTATCGTAATAAATTTTTTCACGCCTTACTAAATCCCCCGCACCATTATAAGATAACCTTTCCCTCGATATTCCATCCTCACTTTGTTTAAATGTGGCATAGCCGGTTTTCGTTCCATCTAACTTATAGTGTTCAATGGTTTCCGGATCGTCCAGACATCTCATGGTATAATTATCGTAAGAAGTATATACGTCATTTTCGTATACATCTGTTTTTACAATAATTCCAGTATCATCTCGCACATATACTGTTCTATATGTTGTTTTCTGTCTGTCAGGGTAGTAAAATTCCGATTTTTCTTCGATTACATTCCCTTTTTCATCATAAGACCGTGTATAGACTGTAGTAATTTCTCCAGCTACAAGATCTTTAAAAACTCATTTTTTCTTTCAGATACTTTTACGCTCATCGGTTTCTTCCTCCTCATTAATAAGATTTTCTCTCCGGAGATAGGACATTTTTATCCACTGCTACATCGGTCAGAAAGAACAGTTTATCTCTCATCTCCTCGTCACCGTTCTTCTACTTAGATAAGCTCTCAATCAGTCTTCCCATTACGCATTTTGTACTTTTTCCCCGATTCTCATGGGCAAATATTACATCAAATACCCTATGTTGCTTTCAGGTATATGTTACACAGAATCAATAATTTTCTCATAAAACGCCCCAGAACAGTCGCATTTTTCCCCTCGAGTGCTTTCTTTATGGATTTTGTGAAATCCGTATTCATAGCACTAGTGTAAATAAAGAACACATCCTTGTCCTGCGGCAGATTTACGGAAGCAAAAATTCAGCACCGACTGATGGAACTTCCCGGCGTAGATTCCAGATGCAAAAGCATACCACATCGTACTTGCTCAAATCCGCTTCCTTTGATGTTGTCGCATCTATCAGGTAACATCAGGATGCTTGTCGGCTATTGCCTTTCAAGTTTTTTTCCGTGTTTCCATTGTGTAGATGCATAGATGATTGCTGTGGTCAAGTTCCCTATCCTCTCTTTAATCTTATTCCGTAGGGAATCCAATAATCACACATTCTTCCATTCTTTCAACAGTCAGTGCAATCTCCGAAAAATACTCTTTCTCCGAGCATCTATTTCAATATGTTTCTAAATACAATGTCTAAAAGAATTGATGCTTTCTCAGTTATTTTAACGACCTCCATAATATTAACAACATGTAGAGTACTGTACAGCAAATTCTTTTCATCATGCAAAGCTCTTACATGTGGCTGAATACCCGGCTTAAGGAAAATTGTCATAACAGGCAATTCCCTGATTTTTTTCTTCTCATATTCGTCTCACCGGTTCGCTATGGAAGGTATATAAGCCTCTTCTCCGAGGATTACTTTTCATCGCCTCAACTCGCTCAGTATCTTCTTTCATCAGCGGATTTTGCATCGATGTAAGTCCAACAGACAATCCGTGCTTATACCTGCAATAATCTCTATAATATTTGATGTGAAATGCCTTTAGCTCTTTTTGTATATTGTTGAATCAGTAACAGTGACTCTTTAGTAGTGACTGAATGCCTCAGCATTTCCCCACTCTTCATCCATCGAAAAAGGCACAAAATTCCCTGTGCAACATATTCCAAATTCTCGTCATCAAAAATCCCATATATATTTTTACCTTTCCTACACTGTATTGAATAACATCCCTGGCAAAAGTATCTATATCTTTAGAAGTCATAAGCACAGAAAACAAATCCTCAATGACTTGCTCTGCATGAGAAACCGCCTCGTATAGCCAACCGTTCTTTATTTCAAGATGCACATAATCTCTGTCAGCATCCTGTATGTCATCAATATCAATTCCGTAATAGAAATCGTCAATGTTTATCAGTATTTTTGGATAGACTTCACTGCGACATAATAATGCCAATGTGAATATCTGCTACCAATATAGGGTGTTTATCTGTTCGATGCTCGCTTTATGTCTTTCCTAGTCAGTCAATCCTATTTTGTCATCCATATATTTTCCTCTATAGGTTCTGTCCTTTTAATCAAAGCTCTCCCAGCTTAACATCGTTATCGTCTTCCATACTTCATTCGCATTTACAGAATATCCTGTAATGCATTTAGAAAGCCCTGGCAGCTGATTTAAACAGAACATCCTGTGTAAACACCCAGTCCTTTACTATCCCGGAGTCAACCAGTTCTTTTCTCAATGCCCTCTCCACCGGTCGGCACGATGCCTGCTCCTAGTTGCTCATTTCAGAACCTTTTTCAATCAGAAACCCTTGTTCAGGCTTATAGGCGTATGCCGCAATTCTCTTACTCATAAGATGCAGTCGTTTCTTTTCATCCACATCTATATCAGACACAATTTCGTAATCTTTTTACCGGCTGTTTATGCGTTGTGGTTGTGATACCCTCAATCTCATTCAGGCTTTTCCCTTCTCCATTCAGCCACGCATCCCTGCCATTGATACTTCTCGGTAACAAAAGAAAGTGCTGTTGATACGCTGCCGAAATGAACATCCTCTTTCAGCTGACCATTACTGTCCATTTTTGAGGAATGTTCTGCTCTCAGTTTTTTCACGCTCTTGCTTAGATAATCCGCTCCATCACTTGAAAAATAACTGCCCTTGAAAACCCAGAACTGGCCTTCATAAAACCCGCCCCTTGCCTGATGTATACTATCGGGGAAAAGTGTATGTAAAAAAATCTTTGACTACCTTTTGCCTTTACTTCCCGGAACAGGTATGGGTATGAACACGATTATAGGTTAGTGCCACCATGATAATCTTTGCATTATCTACGAAATCTTCTAACGCATCTTCAATAGGAACAGACAACTTTGTTTTTTTACCGCTATCCTTATTCAGCAGTGTATATCTCCCCGCATCCTTTACAACTTCTATAAAGCGATGCTCCAGCCACTGGATATGCGCTTTATTCGGGCTTGGATCTGTAAATATTACTGCTTCTTTCCAGTAAATATCATCCTTGTCAAAGTATGGTCTCCAAGAATACGATTGATGACATCCTCTCCTTCGCCTACATAGACATAATCATATTCCTCATCATCGTTTCTTCGAAAAATGAAAATAAACACTCGGGATTGTGCAGCTCTTCGATGTCCTTGCTCTTCTTTTATATCCTTGTGACCTATCTTATACCCAACGCCGCTCCATGTAAGAGACAGCCTTGCACACCATCTCCCCGTATCATTACCATCCATCAGGTATATCTCTATACTTTTTCCTTTCGCCGCCATACTCAACGCTCCTTCGCTCTATAATATTTCTCTCTGCCAAGACTATTTTCCCTTCTTCAGCCTCTCATATAGCACACTTCCCACAATATCCATAACCTGTTGCATCATATCCGGATCAGAGAACATCCTGACAAAGAAGTCGTCATTCTGCTCATACCGCTTTGCAGGGCCATATTAGGAAAGTCCTTAGCAAAGAGAAGCATAAATGTCTTGAAATCGTTTTTCTCTGCGTAATTCTGCCACTTCTCCTGCGATGCGTAATCATTCTCCATCTGGACGAGTACTTTATCCATCTCAGTAAAATTAGTGCTGTAACGGTCATTAATCTTATCGATAAGTACGGTCAGTGGATCATCTTTCTTCTGTTCCCGCCTTCCTGCTTCTCCTGTAATAGGTGCAAGCCACCCTCTGTGCTTTCCAGTTCTATGGCTCCGTCAAAATCTTTCTCAAGCCTGTAATGCTCGAAGCACCTTTGTCATCCACATCCACGCAATCTAACCCTGTTTTTGGGCAGCTACATGGCGAGGAACTTCGATAAACACTAAACCTATGAATATTCCTATCAAACAAGCGGCAGACCTGGGTCACATAAGCATAGATACGGTTAAAACGATTCTAAGTAGCCCTGACCAGATCCTGTCTTTCTATTTCAAGCACATCATATCTGTCTAATGCCGGTTTGATAGCCCCCTGTAGTTTTTCCAAGATCCCGGCAGACTGTTCCTCGTCGGAATAGAATATATTGGCGAACTTATCTACTTCCATCTGCTGATATATGCGAAATTCATCCAGAGTATTTTTCAGGTCATATACTGCATTCGGATTAGTCTCCTCCAAAAGCACCGTTTACTCATAATAAGGCTCAAAAGGCAGCCTTAATATCGTCTGTTGAATTTACGAAATCAAGCACAAAGGTATCCTGCTTGCCCCGGCAGGTGCGGTTCAGTCTTGAAAAGTGTCTGCACTGCCTTAACCCTCGGACAGTTTCTTATCAACAAACATAGTATGCAAGAGAGGTTCATCAAACCCTGTCTGGTATTTCTCCGTTCCAATCAACATTCCAAAATCATCTGTATGGAATGCATCCGGCAGTGCTTTTTCCTTGATAGTCTCCCCTTCCTTTGTCTTATTTATCTTTTCCTTGGTATAAGAGATGCCATCATCCTCTATCTCCCCGGAGAACGCCACCATCACATCAAGGTCTGTATATCCCTTTTCCTCTATCTGCCGCTTAAACTCTTTTACATATCTCACTGTATGGAGTCTGGACGGTGTAACAACCATGGCTTTAGCCTTGCTGCCTATCTTATGCATAGTGACATTGCGGAAATGCTCCAGCATGATCGTGGTTTTTGCGAAATATTATGATGTGGGCATCAAAGGTCACCCACGAACCTATTGTTGTAATCTGTTAACTTGCTACTATCTGCACCTTGAAAAATTTAACACAAATCGCGTATTTAAGGCAAAACTAACTTTCTTGTGATACAATAAGGGTATCTGGTTTAGGAGGTTTTTTCCCTATGACATTCTGAAAAAAACAACGTTGATGCAGAGCAGATGTCCATGTTTAATACAATGTATGGACTGACGCCGCGGGGAGCAGAAGGCACTCAATAATTCCTCAGGGCTAAAGTGTTTGCCGAGGATGTCTTCCCTGCGATAGATGAAGAGCGCTTTTGCCTGTTTGTATTCAGATAAAGCTTCCCGCCCTAATTCCTCCGGTTAACGTTATTGTTGGTGCTTTGATTATTCAGGCCTTGTTCGGTTACTCAGAGACGAGATGCTTGAAAACATCCTCCCTTGATCCAAGGTTCCAGATGGCGCTCCATACGACAAATTTTTGAGGAGCAGCCTATTAGTGACCGAACTCTGTCACGTTTCCGCATTCGCTGCGTGAACTATGAAACGACGCATAATGTCGATCTTTACCATGATTGTGTTACAAACCTTGCAGAGTCAGCGGCAAAGATGATGGGGATCGACAAACGGATCTGCCGCATGGACTCCCTTATGATTGAGTCAAATATACGCAGGCTCAGCTGTATGGAACTTCTTTACACTTGCATCGCAAAAGTTGATCAGCTATCTTCATAAGAACGGTCACGATGATCTGATTGGTCATATGGCTCATTACTATGATCCCAATGATTTCAACCATGTCATCTACCACTGCTCCGACGTTGATGTCAAGGACCGCGCGAAAGTTCTCTTCAAAGATGCCGATGCACTTCTTGAAAAGTGCGGTGGTGCATTCGACAGTGTGACGGACTATCAGCTGTTTGTCCGCTACCTTTCTGAGCAGACAGTTGTTGAGGACGGGACGTGTCGTCTCCGCACAAAGGAAGATGGCGGGATGCATTCTTCTATCCTTCAGAATCCGTCAGATACTGACGCAACACACCGGGAAAAAGCGGCAAACAGCATCGGGGCTACGTTGCAAAATGTAGGGGAGTCCGTTGGGAAAAACGGCTTCATTGTAACCAACTATCAGTTTGAAGCTAATAACAAAAGCGACCGTGAACTGCTTCAGGAGCATCTTGAAAAGATCGGCCACCGGGATGAACGGTCTACCATCATAGCAGATGGCGCGTACAGCGGATCCGAAAATGTGAGGCAGCTGATAAGCAGAACATCGATCTTGTAACAACGGATCGACTGGCAGGATGCGGATCCGATCATGGGTCGGTTTGCTTTTCAACGAAGACGGAACCGCACTCATAAGTTGTCCCACCGGATATGCTCCAAAAGTCAAACTGGTACAACAAGGCGACTGGTACGGTTAATGCCTCCTTCGGCCGTGAAAAATGTGCCCACTGCCCGGCTCGGGAACGCTGTCACTCCAAAATCTTCAAGAGAGTCAGCAAACTGACTGTTTCACTCAAAAGATGGCGAACGGCACGGATTCAAGAACGGATGAAATCGGAAGAATTCAAACCACTTGCACGGTTAAGGAACGGCGTAGAAACAGTCCCCTCGATTTTTGCGGAACATCTACAATGTGAGATCACATGCCGGTTCGAGAAAGATCGATGTAAAGTTCTTCTTCGGGAGCGCAGTGGCAGCTGAACTTCAGGAAACTTCTCCGATTCGGAAGGGCTCATGTCACTATGCTCCAAATCGGTATTGACCTGAAATCGAGGCAGAAAATAAGGCAATTGGCTGGGAGACATATATCTATATCTCGTCAAAATCATCTCCTGCACAATTCGTGTTAAGTTTTTCATGATTCAACAGAAAAAGTGCCTTCACAATTGTGAGTTTTGACGCTCACATCATATTATAGATTTTATTAAGTACTTACAGTCACCATACACTTTCCGTTTCGCTTTCCGTTCTCACGATCCATCAAAAATCAATATACATATATCTATTTTTAAATCATGCTTGGTATCCATTAAAAGATTTTTCAAAAAGAATAATTCAAGAAATTCACTTGTAGCATGAATACCTGCTCTCAGATTATTATAATTTGCTCGAACTAGAGCATTTCTGAAATACCATGAATTTTTGGGCAAATGTATCATTACTTATCGTAAGTCTAAATGTCTTTAAATATTTTAATAATAAATACTGCTGTTGATCTTGTATTTCCTTCCCCAAACGGATGGATTTGCCATATACCTGATGTAAATTTAGCAAAATGTCTAATAGCCTCATGTATATTCAGTCCCTTATAAGAAAAATTCTTCTCCTGTGAAAAGTCATAATCAAGTGTAGCCCTGATACTGTCAAACGATGCATACAGTACTGTATCTCCCTTAAGTACCCACTCATTTTTGGTAATATTGTAATCTCTTATTCTTCCGGCATAATGAAGTACACCTTCAAATAATTTACGATGAATATTTTGTAGTTCTACCGGTGAAAATTGAAATGTCTTCTCTCCAAGTAATTTTGCAATTCTTACAGATACAATATCCGCTTCTTTTAGTATCTGCTTCCACATCGTCCCTGTCTTTTCTCTCTTTATAATAACTATTGATAAGCCTATCTGCTTCAGAAATACTGATTTTACCTTCTATATGATCTTTTGCAGTTTCAATCAAATATTTTGAAGGCTTAAGTCCATCTACATCCTGAAGTCCGATAGCAGTTTTCCATGCATTACTCTTTTTCCACCTTATCCGGTTCACCTTGGCGTATATATTCATTTAGCTCAAGATTCCAACTATTGTATGACAAACATATCACCTCCTATTTTTGCTATGTACTTTAATTATATTATGTTAACCAGATCTGTAAATCACTCTCTAACCCAATTTGTTGTTATCTTGCAAGTACACGAATCATTTAAAACTTTAAGATTATGTGCTTTGCTGTAACTTAATCCTTTATATGATTTTTATTCATCCTCTAAAACAGATTTTCCCTTGCTCCCGTCCGGCAAAAATATAGTAACCATCCTGAATTTCATTTATACCGCCACCAAAAGACTCAGCCCTTGGATTCAACAAATTGAATAAATGCATTAAAAAATTCGTCCTCTGTTATTTTCGCTTGAACTTCTATACAACCATTTATTTCAAACTCTTTTCTCATAAATCTCCTTTTCAATAACTTTTCAATAATATTTACATGCAATGCAATGCTTAGTATATGCATACTTAAGGTTCAGTACTTCCAAAACGAAATATATATATATTATACTTACAAACCCAAATATCTATAAATCCGCAATGTCCATCACCTTTATTCCATTCTCCTGCAAATACACATGTCTATGAATAAAGCTTACCCTGAAAAGATCCGTCATATATTGTATTCACTCCACTGAAGTACCGTCTTTATGACTTAGCTTTTGATATAATCAACTAACTTTTTACTATAATTATTTCCCCATTATATTTGCAGTTCTCTCCAAGTAAACAATCACTGACTGCTATTCTCATTTTCAAAATCTTTCATAGCATTTTTTACTGTAAAAATAAATCCATTTTTGTATATTAAAATAGTTATTATATTACAATTATCTAAATCAACAAAAATTCTACTTAAAATCACTTTCAAAAATTGCAATATATGGATAATGATCTAATTCTTCCAGTTCAGTATCCAATGGATACACTGTACACCATAAAATATCTTTCAGGATATTTTGCTTCAAATTCTTCCATTTTTTAATGACAAGTTCTTTGTTTTTCAGACACAAACATAACAGAAACTACACCCACTTTTTTCTCCACCATTCTCACTCTTATCATTCTCAACATATCCCGATAAAATCATTTTTAGAGAATCCTTATCATTTAAGCCTAATTGAACTAATTTTTTTCATCTGTCATTTTATTCCTTTTCCTATTCACTGAGACCATCTTTATTCTTACCTTCTGACAACATAAGATTATACCTTACTCGGCATATATTAATTTGTTGAAGTCACATGCAGCTTCATCATATCTGTCGTTTCGCTATCAACTTTATCTGACAGCACATATCTTAAAGACTCAAAACTGTCCTATTCATCAAGGATAATCTTATTTTTAAGTATATCCTCTACGAATTTTATAGTAGATTTTTGATTTTCAATCTTTAGTGCATATTATGCTTCTATAAGTATCTTCCACTTACCGTTTCATTTTCCATTTTCACGAGCAATTAAACCTTATTGACACTTTGAACATTGAAAATCAATATGCATATATCTATTTTTAAGTCATGCTTCGCATCCATTAAAAAGATTTTCAAAGAATAATTCAAGAAATTCACTTGTAGCATGAATACCTGCTCTCAGATTGTTATAATTTGCTCGAACTAGAGCATTTCTGAAATACCATGAATTTTAGGCAAATGTATCGTTACTTATGGTAAAGCCGAATGTCTTTAAATATTTAATAATAAATACTGCAGTTGATCTTGTATTTCCTTCTCCAAACGGATGAATTTGCCATATACCTGATGTAAATTTAGCAAAATGTCTAATAGCCTCATGTATGTTCAGTCCTTTTATAGAGAAGTTCTTCTCCTGCGAAAAAGTCGTAATCAAGTGTATCCCTAATACTGTCAAACGATGCATACAGTACTGTATCTCCCTTAATTACCCACTCATTTTTTGTAATATTGTAATCTCTTATTCTTCCGGCATAATTAAGTACACCTTAAAATAATTTACGATGAATATTTTTGTAGTTCTACCGTGAAAATTGGAAGGTCCTTTCTTTCTTTATAATAACTAACAATAAAGCCTGTCTGTTTCAGAAATACTGATTTTACCTTCAATATGATCTTTGCAGTTTCAATCAAATATTTTGAGGGCTTAAGTCCATCTACATACTGAATCCCGATAGCAGTTTTCCATGCATTACTCTTTTCAACCTTATCCGGTTCACCTTGGCGTATATATTCATTTAGTTCAAGATTCCAACTATTGTATGACAAACATATCACCGCCTATTTTATGACTACCATTTCCCTACAGCTCCATTCTTATTAATCATTTGAATTTATGATTCCTTCGATGTCACGACAACCATAGATAACACGAGCCACAGTAACTGTCATCTCTTCGTCATCGACCAGATAGTAGACGATGAAGTTATCTACAGGCAGCTGATGCATTTTCATAGAATGCCACGGCTCCCAATCAACTAACGTATAGCGAGCCGGCATGAAATCCAAGGAACGGACTTCTTTTTGGATACGTCCCACCTGAGCGGCGGCTGTTTCCGGAAATAGAAGCTCATTTGCAATATAAGCATAGATTTCTCGTAGGTCATCAAGTGCATCTACAGAATATCCGACCTTATAGGCTTCCGTCATATACCAAACTCCTTTGCAAGTGCCTCATCAACTTCATCAGCAGAATATACTCTTCCCTGCCTTGATAGAATCGACACCCTTCGGAGCTCTGCATCAAGCTGTTCTCCGGTCATTGCACCAACAGCTAACGGTTTGGAAGAAGGAAGACGCAAAATCAAAATGGCATCCCTTCTTCAGTACAATCTGGCTATAGAGCATCTGAATTGCACTTGATGGCGAAAATGCCAAGTTGAGAAAAGAATCTCTTCGCACTATCCTTAAGATTGGTATCTATTCTTGCATAAACAGCGGATGTATTTGCCATAGTATCACCTCCTTTTTACTATATTATATCAGTTTTTTTGCTTTGCGATTGCAAGCATTTGCAAAATATATTCTATGAAGAAACCTTGAATTTTATACGTCTAACAAGCCGAAAAGGACTTTTTTATGGGATTTTTATCAGGATTAAATTTCTCAGCAGATATCCCATCTCACCAAGTTTGATGAATCACCGGTGCTAAGCAGATAATCATCCGGGATAACAGCATCACCGTTGAACTGAAATCTGATGTCAGCACAGACGTTGATGCATAGCTCCATAGATACACAAAACCCTCCTGACCATTGATGGCGGGAGGGTTCTTTTTACTTTATTCTGCTTTCGTTTCCGGCAAATAATATTTTTTCCATCCTTAGCAATAAGCTGCACATCCTCTAAAATACAGCTCTGATTTGTCAATTGATAGTGTGCTCTCTTTGGAAGCCTGCGTACGAATCATGTTTGCCGTACTCTTTTCAATAGAACGATAATTTAAATCTTTATAAAATACCCCCGGAAGGAAATGAATCACTCTGTCAAATCCTGCTCGTTTTCTTCTAACTCATCAGTATCTATTTTCAATCTCTCAGTTGTTCCTTCATGCCATGCAGCCAGCATGCTTTGTGTGTCTTGAACCTGCTTTGTATATGTTGAAAGAATCGCAATACATTGTTCTCTCGATACAGCTCCAAGATGTAACGTATACCTCAAATCCGCTATCCTGTACAAAACATCCAGCAATGACTTTTTGATACATAAACCAATTCTGAGCATTACCGACGACTTTTCATACTCTTCATAATCAAGGTTTGTTTTCTTTGCAAAACCGGCTAAAGTTAAATTGGCTTGTCCCAACAATTGAGTACATTCTTCCTCAAGACTGTCTAACTGATTTATCTTAGATATTCTGAGTTCATTATTTTCTAAAAATTTCTGTCTGAAATCGGCAATCTTCTTTACATGAGCTAAGAGAGAAAATACACGACTTCTATACTCATTGTCTTGGAAATTCTGTATCTCTGAAATCCCATCACTAATGGCACCTAGTTCTGCGTTTATTTGAGTCATGTAATACTGGACCAACAACCATCGATGCAACTCCCATAGCAGCTGCGACGGTGTTTGCTACCACTGCAGTTCCTTTTTGCACTTCAACCGCCACTAAATTGGCATGTCCCTGAATTCCTTCTGCTCCACGATAAAACCCTCGAACTGCGCCTTCCATAGCCTTTGAATCTGTTAATTTTGTACCTGCAGGAATAATAGCTCTATATAGAACACCTACATTTGCAGCTTCCACAGCCTGCGCTACATTATTGACTGCATTTCCTGCCTGCGCTAAACCGGGAACAAGATTGTTGACATGAGCAAGCAAATTGCTGTCTGTAATTTCAACAAGTGCATTCTTATCCTTGATGGTTTCTGCCGGAAGCATTTCCATCTCAATGACTAATTCTACCGGTGCATCATTAGAAACAGCTATTGCACGTTCCTCTCCGTCAGTTTTTACATCCTCGTTTTGATTTGCTTCTTTAGCATTCTTTTTTCGTTTAACTATGAATATACAGATTGCTACCACAGCTATCACGCATATTCCAATGCCCTATGTACTCCATTTTTCAGTACCTCCTATCATTTTTCTATAATAGGCCTTGTAAATTTTGCGAATTACTATACCGCTTTATCTTTTTCTTGACAGCAAGCACACACTCTCCGTATGATAACTCCTAGAAAACTGATCCACCACCGTCAGTTTCTTTAGCTCATACTCCTTCTCACACAGCATCTTTAAATCCCTTGCCAGTGTCGAGGAATCGCAGCTTACATATACTATTCTCTTTGGCAGGAGCTTCAGCATTGTGTCTATTGCAAGTTTATCAAGTCCCTTTCTTGGCGGGTCTACCACTATTACGTCTATATCTCTTATATTGCCGTTTTCATATTCGCCTGTGATTACTTCTTCAGCCTTTCCTACGAAGAATTTCACATTTTCTATATTGTTAAGCTTTGCGTTCTCCCTTGCATTTTGTATGGCGGCGTCCACTATTTCCACGCCGTAGACAAACTTTGCCGACTTTGCAAGGAAAAGTGAAATGGTACCTATGCCGCAGTACATATCCCAAACTGTTTCTTCACCGGTCAGTGCGGCATACTCTAAGGCCTTACTATATAACTTCTTTGTCTGCACAGGATTTACCTGATAGAATGACTGCGGCGATATCCTAAACTTTACATCGCCTATATAATCCTCAATGTAGCCGTTTCCGTAAAGAGTAACCGTTTTTTCTCCCAAGATGACATTGGTATTCTTTTTATTTATATTTATGGAGACGGATTTTAAATCATTTCCAAGTGCACTACATAAGTTCTCTATAAGTTTATCACTATGTGGCAGATTGTTTGCATTTATAACTATGCAGACCATCAGCTCGCCTGTGGCAAAGCCCTTTCTTATAAGCACATGTCTCACCACACCTTTGCCACTCTCCTCATCGTAAGCAGGTATATCATACTTCTCCATAAAATCAAGCACAGCCTTCAGTACGGTCTTATTTTCTTCTATCCCGATAATACAGTCATCAAACTCTACAATGCTGTGGGTTCTGCCTGCAAAATAGCCCGTGATATTTTTGCCGTTCTTTCTTCCGAACGGAAATTGGGATTTGTTTCTGTACCTTATCGGGTCTTCCATACCGATAATTTCTTCTATCTCCACATTTGATAGGTCAAATCCGCCTATTCTTTTCAGATGGTTTTCCACTTTGTTTTGCTTTAGTTTAAGCTCCGCACTATAATCAAGACTTTGTAATGTACATCCGCCACAGCTTCTTGCCACCGGACATTTGGCCTCTATTCTGTCGGGGCTTTCCTTAATAATGCTTTCAAGTCTTGCATATCCGTAGCTTTTCTTTGTTTTCATCACCTTTGCTGTGACTTTATCTCCGATAACAGTATCTTTTATAAACCATGTGAAGGCATCGGTTTTTCCGATGCCTTCGCCATTTTCTCCAAAGTCTGTTATATCAACTGTTATCATTTCACCTTTTTTGTAATTTAATGTACTGTCAGTTTTCATATATCTCCATTACTAAACTTATAAGACTGTTTTTGATAATCAGTCTATATTATCGACTTTATATTATACACTTGTCTTTCTGTAATTGCTCTCAAGTAATTTATTATAGCCGAGCCATCCTGTAGCTCCGTCCTGTCCCTGTGCGAGAAGCTCAATAAATGTCTCCATCTTTGCATCCGCATTATCCGCCAGATTGAGTGCCAAAGCTTCTATAAGCGCAGGCTTTTTAGGTGAGCCGTATTCAAGCTCTCCATGATGAGCCAGTATACAATGTATCAGCTCATTTGAAAGCTTCTTCGGGAATCCCGGAATCTTGTCGATATGTGCTTTTAATATCTCAACACCTATCACTATATGTCCCACAAGCTGACCTTCGTCTGTATAATCGTTTGCAGGGAAGGCCGACAGTTCTCTGGTCTTTCCTATATCATGACAGAGTGCCGATGTTATAAGCAAATCACGATTCAATGATTCATAGTTATTACAAAAATATTCACAAAGTTTCACCACTCCAGAGTATGCTCCAGTAATCCGCCAAGGAATCCGTGATGTACGGTCTTTGCTGCAGACGATGCCTTAAAGGTAGTCTGAAATTCAAAATCATCTATAAAGATTGCTGTCAAAAGCTTATTTAGGAACGGATTTTTTACCGACTTTATCTTATCTTTCAGTTCGCCAAACATCTTGTCGATATCTTTTTTGGATACCGGTACATAGTCTGACGGTGTATACTCCTTCTCATCCGCTTCTCTTATTCTTGCCACCTTAAGTTGCAATACATTGTTAAAAGATGTAACATCACCGTCCACTACAACAAATGTCATAGCGTCCACATCGGAGATACCAGGAGAATATAAATCCCATATCTTTGCATCAATGCTTCCTGTCTTATCATGCAGGCTCAGACTGGCGTACTCTTTGCCGGTCTTTGACATTGCAATTGTCTTTGTCTTGCACAGATAAACCTCTGAAACATGCATTCCTTCTTTTAAGCTTTCAATAAATTTCATCTTCTACCCTTCTAGCTCCTGGCACCAATTGTTGTCTCAAAATTCAGTTCTGTAAAACCATCTTTACCGGAACGGCTCACTTTGATATTTACCACTTGGTTTGGCTTCAGCTTTTCCATTATATTTTTAAACCCTATAATAGAGTTCACTTCCTCGTCACCAATCATGGATATTATATCACCTGATTGTATACCTATATTGTAGGCCGGAGAATCTGCCCTTACTTCCGTGACATAGACTCCGTTCGGCATCCCTTCCGGTGCCTTATCCTTATCTATATCTATTGCACGAACTCCCAGATATGAGGAGCCCACACCGTTGGTCATATTTTCAATAAGCATCTTCAAATCCGATATACCATATGCCATTGATATAGGGCTGTCGCCGTCCAAATTTGAAATTACACCTACCAACTCACCTGATGTATCTATCAAAAACGTACCTCTGTTGTCCAAATGCTTGTCACAGTATATTACCCTGCCATATCCGTCAAAAAAGCTTGCATTTTTTTCAATAGCGGTCACATTGCCTATATCAAGACTTCTTGACACTCCCACCGGACTGCCTATAGCCAATATAAATGCGCCCTTCTTCAGCTGATATGAATTCCCGAGTACAATAGGTTCTATACTCTTGACCTTATCTCCCATAGAAGAGATATCCACTGAAAGTATCATAAGATTGGTCAGGCTGTCAGTTCCAAGTACATTAGCTTCTTTCACGCTGCCGTCAAAAAATCCTACTCTGATACCGCCCTCTATAGACATATTTGTGGTCAATACAATAAGATTGTCACCGGACTTTGCTACTACAATTCCTGAGCAACTGCTTTCATTTTGCAATGTGTTGTCAAACCAATCCGTGTTCGTGGTGATTGCACTTATCTTCACTATTGTATTATCTTTATTTTCCGCAACCTTGCTTAGACCGGCATACATCTGTTCCAAGTTCTTTTCACTCAAGTCTATACTTTCTATAGCCGATGCCACTATATCTTCTACAGGCTCCGAAGACTCCACCTCCTCGCTTCCTTCAAAGGCTTGTCTCCTCCTTTGGAATCTCTATAGTGGTTTTTGTCTTTTTGCTTAGTATGTTTTTGTTTATAATATGTGATGTCAACGCCGTAGTCGGGCCTGCAACCATTCCAAAAACAACAGCAAGGCAAAGCTGCCGAGACAATCCTCTTACGCTGATCTTTTTCTCTTCTATAATAGTCTGCTTTATAAAAGGATTTTTCTCGTCAGACTCATGGTCTTTTTGTATTTGGCATAAAAACCCTCTGCTTTCAGGATATATATTACATAATATCTCGCTCTCCCTAAGTAAGATTATAAAGGTTTACAGCCGATTTATCAAAGCAAATGTAACATCGATTTAACATAAACTACATACTCTTAATTAAAGTCTCTTAAGAGTTTCCCTCTTTAATATAAAGTAAAGACTTGCGGCCACAGGAACCGCCAAATACTCCAAATATGCCGAAAAGACTGCCTCCAAGCGCTACCGCAACTATTACCCCACATGCCCGGAAGTCCTACAGAGCTTCCTACCACTCTCGGATATATTATATTGTTTTCAAACTGCTGTACTACAGTATGCACTATGATAAATATAAGCATACTTGAAAAAGACTTTGTAATTATCATAAGTGCCCCTGATAAAAAGTCCCATAAGCTCCCTATTACAGGTATCAGTGCCGTCACCCCCACCAATATGGATATCGAAGATGCGTAAGGCAACCTTGCTATAAGCATCACAATATAGAACAGTACACCAAGTATTATCGCCTCTTTTACCTGACTGATAAAATAATTTCTGAAACTTTTATTAAAAATACTCAGTACATCAATTACGGTATCTCTCTTTGACGGTAAAAAGGCTCTTAAAAGTTTATCACCCTGCAACGCAATTCTTTCCTTGTCCACAAGTATATATATTGCAAACACCATCGCCATAAAGACAGATATTACAGTATTGAAAAATCCCGATATTTTGCTTATCACTCCCATAAGGATATTTCCTACACTTGACATTACACTGTGTATAAGCTTTTGTGACATAGCCTGAAATATCTATATTGTTGATATCAATATTCATTATATCGGCGATTTTGTCCACTATATTGTTTTTACTTATACTTTCAATTATCTTTTTTTATATCACCGGATTTGTATACATTATTGAAAAACATTATCTTTACAAGCTGCGGAATAATAAGCCCCAGAAGCAAACCTATCACCAGCACAAATGTAAATATTGACAATACTATTGATACAGTTCTTATAATCTTTTTATTGTGAAATTTTTTTCAACAGTAAATCTTCATACGCATCCATAAGAATATTTATAATATATGCCATCATTGCGCCTGCCACAAAAGGCATCAATGTATTTGTCACCCTTAGTATATACCTCTCTACAGTCCCGAAATACCTGACTGTTGCGTATACTATAATCGTTGCAATCACGATGTATGCAATGTATTTTTCTTTATATTATTCACAAATATTATCCTTCCGTCATTTTTGCAAATCACTATCTTATCTGCCTCATCGCTGATAAATGCATTTTCATCAAAAATATCCAGCACTCTAAACTTTGAGTATCCTCTTGGCAATGTGATATCCAAAAAGTTCCAAATCTGAGAGCCTTAATAATTTTTGTTTGCCCTTCCATTCATCTGTTTTAAAAAAATAGGGATAAAAATCAGATATTTTTTTATCTGCACTGAATTTTCCTCTTACTCCGCGCTTTCCTGCAGTTTATCCAATCTTTCAGCTCCCCATATTTTCTTTTTATAAACTCCATCTTTAGTTATTTCCACATACCAATAATATTTATAAGTACTAAGTCCTGCGGGTTTACAATATCAGCCTCTAAGAATGCATATATAGAGCCATCCCTTATCATCATACTTCGATTTGAGGATAGTTATATTTAAAATCCATCTTATGATAAAGTCCGTTCGCTTCAGACAATGATTCAAAAATCTTTTTCATTGTATTTTTCCGTTGTAAATATCGGCTGTAATATATCCTCAAATTTTATAGTATTTTCGTCTTTATTATATTTAAAAATGTAAAACTGTTGGCAACCATAGCCTCCACACTTACGACGACAAATAACAGGATATTTGCCTTCCTCACCCAAAAGTTGAAATCTCCGTTATATTTTCAGCCATACAATGGTTTTCTATATTTATGGGAGTAAATAATTCGCTGTTCTCTTCAATTTTTAGAGCTTTATCTTTACTGATTACAATTATGCCGTCATCCGTATTTAGCAGCAGGTTGGCGCTTCTATCTTCAGTATTTATTGGAATAAACCTATATTCATTATTCTTTAACCACAAAATCCCTTATTTTTCTCACTGTCAATACAGTAAATAACAAATTCATCCTTCGACCTTGCAAAATAATTCTTTGCATATATCAGTGCATACTTATACGAGACCTCAAAAAGAGTTATACCTTCTATATGCAGCTCCGATAACTTTTTCCAACTTTATTTTCATATCTCACTTAAATCTCCACTATTCTGTCTGCAAAATCTTTTGCTTTCATTTTACATCATGTGTAACAAGATTGCACTTTTTCCATCAGTATACTCTTTTATAACATCCATAGCCACAGCTTTTGTCTTTTCGTCAAGTCCCTTCAGCGCCTCATCGAATATATAAAGACCGGCGTTTCTTGCAAGGCATCTTGCCAGTGCCACTCTCCTTTTTTGACCACCGCTCATTGTATTTATCTTTTGTATGCTGTCAATTTCAAGCTTACCCAAGATTTCTTTTGCAAGACTTTTATTATTTTTCAATAAGCATACATTTGAGATTGCGCAAAAGTCTTCACAAAGTCTGTTCTCCTGAAAAACTGTAGACATCTCATTCGGAAGGTGTATCTCACCACTGTCCGGAAGTTCAAATCCCATTATAATATTCAAAACGGTGGTCTTTCCTTCCCCGACTTTCCCATAATTGCGATATGCTCACCTTCATCCACACTTAGATTAAAGTCCTTTAAAACCTCTATATCTTTAAAAGCTCTTACATATATTTTTCCAGTCTCATCAATAAATCCTCTTTAACATACAGAAAAACCTCTTTATCATAAGCACTGCAAGTCTTTCAAATATCGCACTGCATATGATGACTGTCAGCGTTATCGCAAATACCTTTGAGGTATCCAAATACATCTTCGCATCAAACAGGAAAAATCCGAGAGTATCTTTGGGTCTGCCCTATTACTTCCGCCGCAATACCCTGACTTGAATGCAATACCTATGGATGCCACACTTGCCGACAACAAAAATGATTCAAGTGCAGGCAGATAAATATATATAAGTTTGGCATTATTACTCATCTCAAATATCTTCGCCATCTGAAGCATCTTCACATCCACAGACTTGAGCCCTTCCAATGTATTGGCATAAAATATAGGCATCACCATAAAAAAGCATACAAATAAGGAGAGCCCCCCGCCTCCAAGCCATATAAGTATGATTATTACAAATGACGCCACAGGTATGGAGCGAATCACCATAATATAAGGAGAAATATATATTTCAAATAACTTAAATCTGTATGACAGACCTGCAAGAAATATCCCTGCTCCGGCACCTGATAAAAAAATCCCAAAAGTATTTTTGCATACACTTTTCCACATCCCCGTCCAAAAACACCGCTAAGTCCAAGTTCAAGCAGTGCTTTCAATACCTCTATAGGTGAGGACAATAAAAATGACCTGTCAAGAATCATTGCCGCTGTTTGCCAAAACAGCAGTGCAAAAAGCACTGCTGTAATCTTGTGTAACTTATTTTTTTATTCATATTATTTTCCGGTGTAGTAGAACTCTTCTCCCGGCAATGCGCCGCCTACAGACTTAGGATCCGCATCAAAGAGTGTCTTTAAATATTCTTCGGCATTCTTTTTCATCTCATCACCTGTGATGGAAACCAAGTTACAGTGAGGTATTGCCTTAGCTGCAACAGGTGCTTTGATAATACCGTTTTCTTCTACAAGCTTGGATGCATCTTCCACATTCTCATTGATCCACTTCACGGAATCTGTGTAGTTTGATAAAAATTCGTCTACAAGTGCCTTGTTTGACTCCAAGAAGTCGCTCCTTACAAATATTCCCGATGTGATAAGCTTTCCGCCTGTTCCTATGGCATCCCACTCCTTTGTAAGGTCTATTGCACGTCTTAAGCTCAGGCATCTTTTGTCTGTGCTACCGTAACAAAAAGGCTGTGGAAGCATCACTACGGCATTGTCTGTATTTTCAACTGCCGCCAATACCTCGTCTGCAGATGATTTCCAATCCATAGTTACATCCTTATTTATATCCATACCGTGTGCAGACAGAATATAGCTGAGTGAATACTCAGGTGTTGCACCCTGACCATGTGCTGTAATTGTCTTACCCTTAAGATCCTCTATACTCTTTATATTCTGATCCCCCTTTTCAAGGATATAGAGTATACCGAGTGTACTTGCATTAAGCATTACCACCTTACCGTCAGACTTGTTGAATAGTACCGAACCCATATTTACAGGTAATGCGGCAATGTCCACCTCACCGTTTAAAAGCTTAGGCGCCATAACGTCAGGCGCATCTTCCATATCAAAGGATACGCTGTATGAAAGGCTGCCTTTCTTTGCATCGTCTAAGAGCTTGACCATTCCCATACTTGTAGGTCCTTTAAGTCCTCCAAGTTTTATAGTACCGAGGCTCTCCTCATTTTCAGAACTTTGAGCTACCGTTGTCTGATCGCTGCTACTTTCACTTGCACTGCTGCTTTCTTTTACATTTGCTTTTCCACAGGCTGAAAGTGCCAATACTGCACATGCCATTATCGCTAATATTCTTTTCACAAAAACCTCAAAATGTTTATTCCGAGCAAAATATATCCTCTTACAAGATATAAAACTTCAAAAAGGAGCAAAACCTCTTCAGTTTTACTCCTTTTTATTTTAAAGAATTTTCATAAAAATATCAATATTTTAGTTGTTATCTTCCTTGATATTATCTACAGCATCATGAACCGCATCCTTTGCGTCTTCAACATGATCTTTTACTTCTTCCTTGGTATCATGAACCGCATCTTTTACATTATCTGCGAAATCATGTGCCGCATCCTTGACATTTTCTGCAAAATTCCTTTGCACGATCCTTGACATCACTTGCAGCATCCTTTAAGTCATCAACCTTATCGTGAATGTCTTCCTTCAAATTAGCTGCTCTCTCTGCTGCGGCAGCTTTTACCTTTTCTATCTCTTCTTTAAAAGCCGTCTATATTTAACAGATGTGACTTTATATTATCACAAAATTCCTTAACTTCTTCAGGAACTTCCTCGCCTCTTGCAAATCTCTCAAAAAGTGCATCGCTTAATTTCTTCTTTTCTTTCTCAATCTCCGCATTCTCAGCTGAAATCTTTGTATTAAAGCTTGCTGATTTCCAAAGCGTCATTTGTCTTATCACCGACCTGCTTTGCAAAAATCACCCGCAGACTTACCGATATTCTTTGCTACATCACCCTAATTGATCAAAAATCCCATTTTGATACCTCCTCAATATATATAATCTGTCATTGAACTATTAACCACAATCAAATCTGATTTAGTCAATTATATCAAATATAAATAATTTTAAAATTTATTTTTATCTTAATATTTATTATGTTTTTGATACATTTTTAAATATTACTCTATAGCAATATTTCCGGACAGTGCCTGCATATATGCATTGTAATCTGTCTTAAGTTGAAGTCTTGCACTCTTAAGTTCCGCCTGCTTTTGTAAAACCGAAAGCTTTCCTCCAAGATACTGTGCTGTCGAGAGCATTCCAAGTCTTCTTTGTGTATCAAGTGCATTTCGGTGGCGTTGGCTGCTTCTACTCCTGCATTTACCGCTACAAGATTACCTTTATCTGTTATTATATTATTATAAAGTTCATTTATATTTGCTCTTAACATATCTTCATCCTGATTTGACTGATACAGCTTGGCTTCCACAAATGAAGTTGACTTTGAAGATGTATTATGTCTGTTCTTTATAAGTGTTGCATTATTTCCGATGGCGGTGTTTATATCCACACTTGGATTTAGCTTATTTATATCGTCATCACTTACATCAGGTATATCCGCAACGGTAACTAAAGCATCAGGAGACCAACCGCACATAGTTATAAGAGTACGATAAAGCTTATCCTTATTAGCCTTCAGATTCAAAAGATTTGCTCTTGCATTTGTCAGGTCGCTTTGAGCCTTTATAATATCCGCATTGGTTGACAATCCCAAACTTCCTGTCTGATTTGTGACTCTTAGAGCTTCTTCATACATCTTTATCATACTGTCAAGTATCTCTTCCTGATTTTCTATATTTTTATATCCGATCATAAGTGCTCTTACACCTGCCACAACCTGATCCTGAGCATTTCTTATAGGTGCGTTGGTACTTGTCACCTGCCTTGACAGTTTATCCTTTGCAATGCTCATTGCCTGTATACTCATACCGAGGCCCTTGCCCTGTGCCTTATATAGCATTGTATTTACAACATCACCGTCGTTCATAGCCACAGTCGCATTACCGCTCATTTCTCTTCTTGCCGCTTTGAGTGTATCAAGTGCCGTACTCAAGCTGTCTACATTTTCATTAAACTTGCTCCAAGCTGATGATATGTTTACATTAAAGTTTTTTTACCAAATCTTCTATTTCTCCATACTCCAAAGTATTATCCATAAGCTTATTCCAAGTTTCTTCGCTGTATCCGTTAAGTTGTGCCTGTGTCTTTCCTATATCTGACGGATTCTTTGGAGAAGTCACGTATGCATATGATGTTGTTGGCGCAGCAAGTGCCATACAAAGAGACAAAGCTATTATTTTTATTTTTTTCATTTATAAGCCTCCTTATGATGTTGATGCAAGTCCTTTTAGTGCCCAATCATAGTTTGCTATTGCCTGATTTATGGCATATCTGCTCTGCTCCAATGCTCTTTTTGCATTCTCCGTTGTTACCCTTTTGTGTATCAAGTTCAAGCTTACTTATCATTCCAAGTGAAAATCTCTGATTTGCTGTAACTAGATTAGTCTCTTGAAGATTTGCAAAGCTGTTTGCATAGTTATAGCTTTCCTTTGCAGATGCTATATTTTGTGCCGCCACTGCAAGAGCTGTTGCTATATTTTTCTTATTATCTTCTATAGTCAGCTTCAAACTTTGCTTATCTGAGTCTGCGCTTGCATTTTCCAATTTCTTTTCGTTTATTCTCAGTGTATAGTTATTTTCCAATGCTTTTTGTAAATCCGCACTCGGATCAAATACTCTGTTCATATCCGGATCCGTGATATCGCCTACGTTCGGTGTAGCATTATAACTCCATCCTGTCATTACCTGCAGCTTCTTAAGTACCGCATTGTTATCGGATATTGCCTTAGTAAGAGCATTCTGTGCATTTATTACCTTTTCCTTGGCGTTTAATACATCTATATTTGTACCTGTTCCGGCATTTAACTTTGCATTTGCCGTATTCAATGCAATATTTGCAAGTTCAAGATTGCCCTTAGCTATATCTATTTCTACCTGACCCTGATTTATATGAAATCATGTTTGTAGTTGCCGTCTGTGCCAAAGTCTTTTCCGCCTGTTCATATCCAAGTCTTATAATATTTGCATCTTCAAGTGTGGAATCCGCACTCGATAATAGATTTTTGTGCCGTTGCTCTTGCAGTCGCCACGCTTGAGAGCTTTGCTATATATGTCGGATCGCTTGGATCAGGGTCGTCAAGATTATTTAAAATTTCCTGTGCATTTTCTCTATACTTATCAGACACTTCAGTATTTGTTCTTCCGTAGTCTCTTTTAAACTTTGCTAAAGCCACTTCATTTGAACGCACTGTAGCATTGTACTCGGCTATCAAATCTTCTATCTCGCCGTACTCAAGATTATTGTCTGAAAGCGTAGCCCACTCTTCATTGCTTCTTGAAAATCTCGGCTCTCTTGCAAATGCCGGGATACTCATAACTATGCTTCCTGCAAGTGCGAGTACCGCCGCTCTCTTTATCTTTTTGTTTCTGTTCATCAATCTATATCCATTCCTTCCGTTAAACTTTCTCCCGTTGCTTTTCTTCCCGCCTTGTCAATCATCTTATACAATGTAGGAAGTAACAGCAATGAGAGCAGTGTTGACGCTATAAGTCCACCTACATTAACCAGTGCCAATCCCTGCAACATATCATTACCGTAACCCAGTGCCATAGGAACCATAGAAATTACCGTAGTAAGTGTAGTAAGTAAAATAGGGTCTTATTCTGGTAGCCCCCGCCTCTATCAAGGCGGTATCAAGCAGCATCTCCAGCTTATATTGATTTACAGTATCTACATACAGTATACCGTTGTTTACTACTGTACCTACCATCATAAGAAATCCTATCATAGATACCATACTTATAGGTACATTAAATGCCCATAACAGACCGAATGCACCAATCAGTGAAAACGGTATGGTAAACATTACCATCAGTGAAAATCTTGGTGACTCAAACTGCATTGCCATAACTATAAATACCGGGAATATCGCTGTGAGCAATGCATTTTCAAGTGAACCCACTGTCTTCAAACTCCACACTTGCAATATCTGAAAGTGCCTTCACTCCCGCCTGTAGCTGTCGGTATAAGTATACTCTTTATTTTATCAATTGTGTTATATGTATCATCAGGATAATTCATCTTCACTGTAATAGTGGAATCTCCTGAAGAATACTTCATCACCTCATTATCGCTAAGTGTCTGATATACCATTCCCGCTATATTTCTCGGTGTCATACCTATTGCTTCAGCCTGTACCGGATCGACATTTACTTTCACAATAGGAGCCACATTTTTCAGCACTTGAATGTACATTCAAAAGATAATTTTGTGAATGCATCTTATTAACCAAATCATTTGCCGTCTTTTTCAACAGTTCATAGTCTGTACCTTGAAGATCTATTTCCACTTTATCATTTGAAAAAGATCCTGATGTCTGTGACAGATTCTTTACCGAGATAGAAGCATCCGGGATCTTCATAAGCACCGGTTGCCACTCTTGTATAATCTCCCTTGTACTTCTGCTTCTATGCTTTTTCAGATATGCTACTATATTGACACCTGAATCTTGTGTCAAAGAACTTGATGAACCGTATGTCATCTGATAGTTCTCAACATCCTTATCAGTCTTTACATAGTCCTCCACCTGTTTTGAAAGCTTATCAACATCATCTATACTGAGCCCCGGCTCAACACTCATACTTATCTGTATCTGACCTTCGTCTGAATCCGGCATAAGTTCCACTCCGACATTCCTTGCAAATACAAAAGATATTATAAGAAGAATGATTGCAGTTCCTACTACAAACAATTTTCTCGGCAATATCTTTTTACAGTATCTCTGTATGCATTCTGAAGTTTATGGAGTGCTCTGCTTGTAACAGCATCTTCTTTTTTTCCTTCAGATGGAAAAAGAAATATAAAAGCGGCACAATCATTGATAGTGCTACAGCCATAATCAATGTCTGAAATACATCACTTATAGAATCTCTGATGTTTTTTGAATTGTCTAAAATTGTAGTGATCTTGAGGTTTTGATTGGAGGCTTTCCAATTGCTTTTATAGTCTTTTGTACCGCATCTGAAACTTCAACCGAAGTAGCCGACTGCTGCTTTGTTATGGATACAGAAACTACATCCTGCCCGTCATACCCTACTTTAGCGAACTTTTTTTCTCAAGTGCATCATATACATTTGCAACATCACTAAGATGTATAACATCTCCCGACCTTAGCGGAATTACTACATTCTTCAGCTTCTCAACACCCTTATAGTCTGCGCCTACGCTTACACTTAATGACTGATTGCCGTAATCCACCTTTCCTGAAGGCATTGAAAAATCCGCGCTGCCGACAACGCCGCTTACATCATTCATTGTAAGATTGTACTGTGCCATCTTTTCAGGTAGCAATTCTATCCTTACATAGCTTGACCGTCCTCCTGATATAGACACATCTCCTACGGAAGATATCTTTCTAAGTTCAGGTAATATATTGGCTTCTACATAATCATAAAGATTTCCGTCACTGCCACACTTAATACCATGTCTGCCTGAGAACTCATATTTATTTCCATGATATTCGGATCATTGGCATCTTTGGGTAAATCGGGCTTTACACTGTCCAGCGACTTCTTTAAGTTAATGTATGCCTTATCCATATTTGTGCCGTACTTGTATTGTAAAAGTACTGTCGCCACATTTTCCATAGAATTTATAGTAACGGTATCTATTCCGCTAAGTGTGGAAAACTGTGACTCTATTTTCTTTGATACAAGCTCATCAATGTCTGCCGGTGATGCCCCGGGATATACCACACTTACGGCTGTATTAAAACAGCTATTTAAAGTCATACATCAATTATTATCTTCCTGCAAACTCTGCAAAGGTAGGCGGTACAACATATTTCACCCCAAACAGAAGCCAGTTTTACATCCCTTTTATCAAAATTAAACATATAATTTAGTCCGCTTCTGTTTTCATAATCACTCTTCCACTTAAGCGAATATCTTCCCGGAGGTATACTCCCCTTTTCCATTGCTCTGCCGCAATAAGGGCATTTTTCTTTTTAAACTCGGTCATAGATCTCCTTATACTTTAAAAATATCTTTTTCTAAATAAAATAAGTATCCTTTGTCTATTATTATTCCTTTTTATATAAATTCTTGCACTCAAATTCTCTACTCTATCCCATGGAGAAAGCAAGTAACAACCAGTTATATCGTTGATTTCAGACTGTTCACTGTTGTACGTATATTTAATTCAGGGCTGTAAGATAATTGCCGATTCTAATCATATTTATCGGAATGACTCGGTAACAAAACATTCATAACACAGCCTTCTTTTTCCAATATTTTAAGTTTATATTTATCAATTTTGCCTTTAACAACAGTATTAAACCAACCACAATCCATAGAACACCATTGTACAAAAAGGCAACACTTCTATCTTGAAAAACCAAAATAACCCTAATATAAAAATGGAATTCAAATCCAGCTCTATAAATTTACCTAGTCGATTCCACGGGGTTTCTATAACTTCCATTTAGTTTCCTCCATTTTATTGCCCCGGATTTGTAAATAACATTTTAATAAGTAAAGCACAAAAGGGCATATGCTCACCCTAAAGTAAGTATACACCCTTTTATTAAAATAATATAGAAGGTATCAATTTTACATCAAGCTTAAGAATAATTCCTTGATCTCCTCAAACTTAGGATCTCTCAGGTTGCCCTGGTCTGCAAGCATCATCCATGGCTGACTGTGACAAGAAGTCTACATCCTCAGGTTTTACTATTTCTTTCAAATCCTTCGAGATGCCTACATCTTCAGAAAGCTTCTTTACCGCATCAACAGCCGCCTTTTTGTACTCGGCTTCGCTCATCTTCTCTGTGCCCTCAACGCCCATAGCCTTGGCAACGTCTCTTAACTTCTCGCCTACCGCATCGGCATTATATTCCATAACTGTAGGAAGTATGATAGCGTTTGCCACACCGTGAGGTGTATCATACAATGCGCCAAGTCCGTGTGCCATTGAATGAACTATTCCAAGTCCGCAGTTAGAAAATCCCATTCCTGTAAGGTACTGTCCCTACAGCCATGCCCTCTTCCCTCGGTGGTATTCTCTACTGCACCGCGAAGTGACTTTGCAATAAGCTCAATAGCCTTTAAGTTAAACATATCTGTTATAACATTTGCACCCTTTGTGGTATATCCTTCAATAGCATGTGTAAGTGCATCCATACCTGTTGATGCTGTAAGTCCTTTCGGCATACTTGACATCATATCAGGATCTACGAATGCCACTACAGGAATATCATGTGCATCTACACAGACAAACTTTCTTTTCTTCTCAACATCGGTAATAACATAGTTTATAGTAACCTCTGCCGCAGTACCTGCTGTTGTAGGTATTGCAAATATCGGAACTGAAGGATGCTTTGTAGGTGAAAGTCCCTCAAGACTTCTCACATCCTCAAACTCAGGATTTGCAATAATTATACCGATAGCCTTTGAGGTGTCCATAGATGAACCTCCACCGATAGCTATTATGTAGTCGGCTCCGGATTTTTGAAAGCCTCAACTCCGGTTTGAACATTCTCAATAGTAGGATTTGCCTTGATATTGGAATACAATTCATACTCAAGCCCCTCTTTATCAAGTAAATCAGTAACTTTCTTTGTCACATTAAACTTAACAAGATCAGGATCCGAACAGATAAACGCTTTCTTAAATCCGCGAAGCTTTGCCTCTGTCGGAACATTTAAGATTGCACCCTTTCCATGATAAGATGTCTCGTTTAATACAATTTTGTTAGCCATAATGAATCCCCTAATTTGTTATACAACTCCCTTTTGTAACATTATATTGCCGTAAAAGTGCTTTCTTCCGATGTGGCAATAATTAAATATGCCTTTTCTTGCTTCCTCATAGAACTGAAATCTTTCAATTCCGCCTATGATATCTTTTCTTGTATCATACTTTGATACTATCTTTTCAAACTCGTCCCAAATAGGTGTCTCGACAGTGTCTCCCGGCACCTTTTCCATTATTCTTACAGGATGCTCATCATAGGTATCAAGCGGAAAAAGCTTAAGTATGGCATCAAGTATCTCACATACACCGTGACCGTCCATCCTTATGATATGGGCATTTTTCCCCACGCTATGTGTGGGGAAATTGCCGTCTGCTATTACCAACCTGTCAGAGTGGCCCATTTCACAAAGGTATTTCAAAAGTTCCGGTGAAATTATCTTAGGTATACCTTTAAGCATAATTGCCTCTATTCATAAAGACAAGGAGCAATCTTAGGATCTTCCATGTTGTCCTTTGTGTACCATAAAGCACCTGTATCAACGTCTGATACGCTCTCGCCGTTTGCTGCCTTAACTGCAAGCTCTACAGCCTTATATCCGATTTGAACAGGATCCTGTGTTACACTACCTGCAAATAAACCGTCTTTGATTGCCTGAAGCTGCTTCTTACCTGCATCAAATCCTACTGCAACAACTTTGCCGTCACCGATCTTATCAAGACCTTCGTTAGCTGTAATGATTGCGTTTGCCGCAAACTCGTTTTGAACCGTAGATTGCGATAAGATCAGACTTCTCTAAGATTGCCGATGCTACAGCTGCAGCGTCCGCATCCTTTACTTCTGCAGGGATACCTACATCGATAACTACAGGAGCACCTGCCTTTTCAGCCTTTAAGCTGTCATGTCCCTCTACAGAAACCTTATCTTCTCCGATGTTCTTCTTCATCTCTTCAACAAATCCCTTTGTTCTCTCAACGATTGACTGTGAGTTTGACTCCTGAGCAACAACACCGATTCTTACTGTACCTGAAGCGCCGTCAATCTTGTCCTTGATAAGCTTATATGTCTCATCAGCCGCCAATTTTCCTGCTTCCAAGTTGTTTGTAGCCGCATTTGCCTTGATAGCTCCTTCCGGTGCATCAGGAACACCTGAGTCAAATCCAATCATTGGAATACCGTCATCCATTGCTTTCTGGATTGAACCGAGACTTGCCTGTGTATCAAGTGCCGCAAAAGCAGATAGCTGTAGGCTTTTGTGCAATTGCAGCATCCAGATACTCAACCTGCTGTGCAATAGCTGACTCGTTATCAGGTCCTTGGAAATGTACTGTTACTCCCAAGTCACTACCTGCCTGCTTTGCTCCCTTTTCTACAGCCTTCCAGAACTGATGCTGGAAGCCCTTTGCAATAACTTCAATTGTCTTACCGCCTGCGCCGTCTGTCTTTGACGCATCAGCCTGTGAGCTGTCTGCCGCTGCTGCTGTTGTCTTATCAGCCTCGCTTGAACCGCTACCTGAACCACCTCCACATGCTGCAAGTGACATTGCCATCAAACCTGCTACTGCAACTGCCAAAATTCTCTTCTTCATAATTTCCTCCTTATTTAACCCTTTCTTTTTCTATTTAAGATATCCATATACACAGCGAATACCAATATGATTCCTGTGATGAAGAGCTGATAGTGTGACTGTACTCCGATATACGGGAAACCGATTTTAAGTACCGTCATAATAAATACACCGATAATTGTTCCGACTATTGAACCTACACCGCCTGAAAGTGATGTACCGCCGATAACTACACCTGCGATAGCATCAAGCTCGAAGCCGTTACCTGTGTTAGGCTGTGCTGTTGAGAATACTGCTACATATGCAAGTCCTGCAAGTGCTGCGAACAAGCCTGAGAACACATATGCCAAAGTCTCATATTTCTTTACATCTATACCTGAAAGTCTTGTAGCTTCCTTGTTTGAACCGATTGAAAGTATATATCTTCCAAGTCTTGTCTTGTTAAGTACTATTGCCATTACTACAGCACATACTGCTAAAAGTATAAAACCTGTAGGGAAATTCTTAGGTAACGCTCCGCCGTCTTTTGTTACCATAAATATCTCTCTGAACCATGCACCAGCACTGTCTCCCTGTGGGAATGAGATGGTCTTTGTCTGTGATACTATTGATCCCAGACCTCTTGATACCATCATGGTTCCGAGTGTTGCGATAAATGCCGGCAACTCAAAGTGTGATACTAAGATACCGTTTATAAGTCCGAAGATTCCGCCTACTAAAAGCATTATAAGTATAACTACAAACATAGGTACGCCCTTTTCCATAAAGGTTCCGCCTATAAGTGCCGAGCATATGGCAACCGTACCTATTGAAAGGTCAATACCTCCTGTAGCGATAACGAATGTAACTCCGATTGCCATAAACGCTACATAATATGCCGACTTTGAAATATTGGTAAATGTTGTAGGTTGTAAGAACTTGTTTGTCAGTAATGAAAAAACTATACATATCAATACCAGTGCAGCGATAACAACCGCCTGCTGATTTGAAAAAATCTTTTTTAGGTTCATTATTTTGCCCCCTGTCTATTTGTTGCACATGTCATGATTCCCTCCTGACTGGCCTCAGATATATCAAGGCATCCTGTTATTCTGCCTTCACACATTACAACGACTCTGTCGCTCATTCTGAGCACCTCAGACAACTCTGAAGAAATCATTATAATTGACTTACCCTCCTTGACCAATCTTTCCATCAAATCATATATTTCACTCTTTGCGCCTACATCTATACCTCTTGTAGGCTCATCAAATATAAGTATCTCCGAATCCTTCACCAGCCACTTGGCTATAACCACCTTCTGCTGATTACCGCCTGAAAGCTTCTTTATAATCTGCTTTACATTAGGTGTCTTTGTTTTAAGTTCCTGAACATACTTTTCACTGACGGTCTTTTCCTTGCCGCCGTCTATGAAAAGACCCTTTGCGAACTTTTCAAGTGAAGCGATTGTTGTATTCTCTTCTACAGATTTATCTACAAGAAGACCGAATCTCTTTCTGTCCTCAGATAAGTAACCTATACCTGCGTTTACCGCATCCTTTGTAGATTTGATACTTACTTCTTTACCATGGATAAATATCTTTCCCTGAATCCATAGGATCGGCTCCAAATATCAGTCTGGCAACCTCTGTTCTTCCTGCACCCATAAGTCCTGAAAAATCCGAGTATTTCACCTTTTTCAGATCAAATGAGACATTTTTACATACTTTCCCTGTTGAGATTCTCACACTTTAAAAACCACTTCCGCGTCCGGTGCAACCTCCGACTTGCTCTTAGGCTCCATAAAGACTGTTCGTCCTACCATCATCTTTATGATATCATCCTTTGTACATTCCTTTGTAACAAGTGTTCCGACATACTCTCCGTCTCTCATAACGATAACCTTGTCAGAGATAACATTGATTTCGTCCATTCTGTGTGAGATATAAATTATTCCAGTACCCTTAGCCTTAAGATCGTTTATAACCTTGAAAAAGTTCTTCAATCTCGGAGTCTGTAAGGGCTGCTGTAGGCTCATCAAATACGATAACCTTTGCATTGGTTGAAATAGCCTTTGCAATCTCGACCATCTGCTGCTTTCCTACAGTCAGACTTCCTATCTTTACATTAGGATTTATATCTACATTAAGCTTTCTAAAAAGCTCCTTGGCATCCTGTGCCATCTTTGCATCATCTATAAAGAAGCCCTTTTTTCTTTCCTTACCGATAAAGAGGTTTTGTGCTACCGTCAAATCGTTCATCATATTAAGCTCCTGATGAACAATCGCAATACCTGCCTCCTCCGATTCGGATACCGACTTATATTCAACTTCTTTTCCTTCAAAGGTTATAACACCCTCATCTTTTGAATATATTCCGGTTAGGATCTTCATAAGAGTGGATTTTCCCGCACCGTTTTCACCCATCAGAGCTACGACTTCACTCTTATTAAGTTCAAGTTCGGCATTTTTCAGTGCTGCAACACCTGAGAAAGATTTCTTTATATTTTTCATTGTAAGTAATGCTGACATAAAATCTCCCTCCTATTTATCTTTTATGCTTACCCTCTGACCATATGTCTTAAACTTTTCAGCCATCAAAGTCATCTCTTCATGAGGCAGTACCACCGGCTCTCCGATTGCCTTTGCCTTTGTATAAACTTCGGCACAGTACTCAACTTCTTCTATTATATTGAATGCGTTAAGCAAATCGTTTGCACCTGCAAGTATTCCGTGGTTTGCCAAAATAACAGCCTTTCTGTCCTTCATAGCTTCAAAAGCGTTCTGTGCAAGCTCGGGACTTCCGTATGTTGCATATTTTGCCACTCTTACATTCTCACCTGCTACAGCAATCATATAGTGAGTTGCCGGCAAATCCTCTCTCAAACATGCCATAACTGTTGCGTACATTGTATGTGCATGAATAACCGCATCAATATCATCTCTGTACTTATAAGGCATTACATGCATTGCCCACTCTGATGACGGCACTCTTTTTCCTTCTATTACATTGCCGTCCACATCTATAATAACTATATCCTCAGGCTGTATCTCAAAGAAATCTATTCCTGAAGGAGTGATTGCCACATGTCCGTTCTTTCTGTCAAATATACTTAAGTTACCGCCTGTACCTTTGGTAAGACCTGCTTTTTACCAATTTCTTTCCGTACTCTATTAAAAGCAGTCTTTCCTTCTCCATCAACATAATGTTTTTCCCTTTACTATCAAGAGGGCAAATTGCCCTCCTATATTTAATTTTTACTTATAAAGCGGACCGTAGTAAGCACATGCTCTGTAGTCCTGTCCCTCTAAATCTGCTGTACCGAATCCGTTAAATGAATGCGGTCTGAATATTCTGTCATCTTCTACATTGTGGAATGCTACAGGTATTCTAAGCATTGAAGCAAGTGTAAGAAGTCTGTCACCTACATGACCCTCTACGGTAGCGCCGTGGTTTGCGCCCCACTTTGCCATAACATTGTATACTGAATCTGCAGCGCCCACGCCGATCTTCGGTGCGAACCATGTTGTAGGCCATGTTCTGTCTGTTCTCTCATCAAGTGTCTTGTGAACATCATTCTCAAGTACACATGTATTACCCTCTATTACCTGAAGTGTAGGTCCTACACCCTCTACAATATTTACTCTGATCATTGTTACAGGCATCTCTGCAGCTGTCTTAAAGTGTGATGAGAAGCCGCCGCCTCTGAAGTACTCGTAGTTTGCTCTGCACCAGTCGGTTGCATCACAGCAAGCCTTGATATCCTCATCTGTAAGATTCCACCACTCTTTCATGGTTCCGTTGCCGTTTTCATCCTTTGCAGCCGCACTTGCATCAAGACAGCTTGCACCTGAGTTGATAAGGTGGATAATTCCGTTCTTTGCAAATCCTTCAAGTTCTTTACCTGTAACTCTCTTTACAGCTTCAGGTGACCAGTATGTTCTTACATCTGAGAATATAGGAGCCTTTCCTGTAGAAAGCCATCCGAACATCATTGCAATACCGTTTAGAGTATCATTCTCCGTTGCAAAAGGTGTAGGCATCTTCTTACCGTTCCAGTTAAATCCCGATGCCATAATAGCCTCTGTAAAGTCTGCGTTAGGAAGCCAGTCAGTCCACATTCTCTGTCCCTGGAATCCGCCTGCAAGACCATTTTCTTCCAAGTGCTTCCTCATGCCATCCAAGCTTTGCAAGCTTCGGTTTCCTTCAGGATATCTCTTACAACCATTGCATGCTTTACACGAAAGCCCACTGCTCGTCATCCTTAATATATCTTGACTTCTTAATAATCTCAGGGAAGTCCTTTCCGGCATTGGTGTCATATCCTTCTTTGCAGTTTGCCTTTACCCATGCAAAAGCTCTCTCAAACTCCTCAGGATCGTATATTCCAAGTGTGATTCTTCTAAGAACCTCTGTCATATCAACCCACTCCGTTCTCATTCCGAGATACTTCTGTAAGAAATCTACATTTACAACACTGCCTGCAATAGCCATTGAAACCGAACCGATATTTACATATGACTGATTCTTCATAATTCCTACAGATACGGCACCTCTTGCAAAGTCCAAAATCTTCTTTGCAACGTCAGGAGTGATACTTTCATCATCCTTATCCTGAACTTCAGTTCCGTAGATTGAGAATGCAGGAAGTCCTCTCTGAGCATATGCAGCCATAACAGCTGCAAGATAAACGGCTCCCGGTCTCTCAGTACCGTTAAATCCCCAAACCGCTTTGATTGTGTTAGGGTTTAAGTCCATTGTCTCCGTTCCGTAGCACCAGCAAGGTGTAACTGTAAGTGTTCCGATTACGTTCTGATTTGTAAAATACTCTTCACAGACAGCCGCCTCGGCACCTCCGCCGATAGTTGTAGGTGAAATAACAACCTCCACCTTTTCTCCGTCAGGATACCTTAAGTTGTCTTCTATAAGCTTTGCAGCTCTTTTTGCCATTCCCATTGTCTGCTCTTCAAGCGACTCTCTAACGCCGCCCCATCTACCGTCAATTGTAGGTCTGATACCGATTTTTGGATGTTTCATACTTCCTCCTTATTTGAAATCCACTGTTTTTATCTCACATGATCCTAAGATCAATTCAATACCTGTTTTTAAATCCTTTACTTCCTTCATATGTAATAGTGAAAGAAGTATATTTCCGAGGGCTGAGCTCTCATAAGGTCCCGCCTTTACCGCTACGCCCATTTTGTTTTGCAATCATTGATGTAAGTACACTTGACTTGGCACCGCCACCGATGATATGTATTCTTTTAAAATTCTTATGTAAAATCTTTTCAATATCGGTTTTTACTTCGATATACTTATTTACCATGCTCTCATAAATAACCGCAAAGTAGTCAAAGTCATCCTCCGGAATATTCCCTCCGTTATTTTCAATGAATTTATCAATTTCAGTCTTCACATCAATACTTTCTCTTGCAAAGACCTCCGCGTCCATATCTATAGTCGGAAGCTTTTTGTCCAAGCCGTTTACATAAGCGCTTATTTCATCAAATGAAATCTTTCTTCCAAGCTTCTTTTCAAGCTGTGACTTATACTTTTCAAGCAGATAAAGACCTGTGATATTCTTAAAGAACATCGGCTTTGAATCAAATCCCAGCTCATTTGTCAGATTGTTCTCATATGCCTCATCTGTTATGATACATTCATCCACCGCACTGCCTATCAGTGACCATGTTCCGCAGCTTAAGAACATACTGTCTTCATCAAGGAAAGAATCCGTCATAAGAAGTGCACTTGCAGTATCATGTGTACAAACAGGAATCACATCTATGTTCAAACTCTTTAACACTTCTATCCTTGAATCTCTTGTATTTCCGACCGCCTCTGTAGCCTTTACAATCTCAGGAACCAGACTCTTTTTAAGTTCAAGCTTTTCAAATATTGTATCTGAAACTTTTTTCTTGCCCATATCGTAAAGTCCTGTAGTCGACCATATGGTTTCCTCTCCCACCTTCTTGCCTGTAAGCATATAGAAGATAAGATCCGGCATCATAAGCAGCTTGTCAGCCTTTTCGTATATATCAGGGTTGAGCTTTTTCAGAGTGAGAAGTTGAAATACGGTGTTTATAGTCATTATCTGATTACCGCTGTTTTTAAATATCTCAAGCTCACTTATCTTTGACTTTGCTTCTTCTCTTCCTATAGCGTATTTTTCATCTCTATAGGAGAAAGGAGTATCTATAAGCTCTCCGTCTTTGTCAATCATACCGAAGTCTACGCCCCATGTATCAATACCTATACAGGACACATCCTTGTTCTCGATGATTGTATTTACTATCTTGTCCAAAATTGCATCGAAGTCCCAATATAACCTGCCGTCTTTGTTCTTTATACTGTGGGACATTCTCATAACTTCCTCAGTGATGAGCTTTCCGTCAGCAATATATCCAACAATACCTCTGATGGAAGTCGCACCCATATCGAAAGCCAATACCTTGTTCATACTTCACCAACTTTCAATAATAAAGTCGATAATACTTTTAGAAAACTCACACCCCCGTGAAAATAAAAATGTCAAGAACTGCCGTAAACTATGCTTTGAAAGTTTGTTTCAATCATTTGTCAGTTATAGCCTCTTTATTAGGAAAATTTTTAAAAATAATAATTTATTTTTCCTAAGTTTTGGTTCTACTTTCATTCTTCTAAGGTATTACCGAAAATGTTTTTTCATTAACTAGAATATATCATATTTAATAATAAAAATATATATGGATATATTCTTGAATACTTTTTTTATTTTATGATATAATGTTCATGTATGAACTTTTTGTTCAAACCTATATTTTGATTGCTACGCTCTCTAATGCAATCAATATAAAAAGACATATTAAGAGGATTTTTATGGATTCAAATGTAAGAAAAACAACAGATATTGGATGTACTTAATAAGTGCAACGGTATATCTACCATAGACAGTCTTTGCAGACGTGTCTATGCTTCACGCTCAACTGTCAGAAGAGATTTGATTGCACTTGAAGAAGAAGGCACTATAAAGAGATCTCACGGCTATGTATCGGTAATTGTCAAGTCCGCCAATGAAAGCCCCTATCGGAATGAGACGAATAGAAAATCTTGACAAAAAAAGCAGATTATTGCAGGTAAGGCCACACCGCTTTTAAAGGATGATATGGTCATCTTTCTTGACTCATCCTCTACAGTTTGCCAATTGGCCCCTATGTTGAAGTTGAGACAAAATATCACTATCATTACTAACGGAATAAATATTGCAAATGAGCTTTCAAATGCTCAGAACCTCAAATGCTTTCTTTGTCCGGGCGTATTAAAGCACAAGAGCCTTTCCATTGTAGGAGAGTTTGCTTCAAGCTTTATCAAAAACTTCAATGCTGAACTTGCTTTCATGTCATGTAAGGCGATAAGCACCAAGGGAGTTTTTGAGGGAGACGACTCACAGGGACTTGTAAAAAAGAGTATGATAGAAAATGCCGATAAAACCGTGCTTTTATGTGACAACACTAAGGAAGAAGCGGTAGGATTTTTTAAGGTATCAGATTTTAATGACATTGACGTATTGGTTTCAAACGGTCATTTCTCTGAGGCGCTTGATAAAATTTTGGAAAATAATATAAATAAGATAATATAATAAAAAGTCTGAATCAATACTACAAGATTACTTGTATATGATTCAGACCTTTATGTTATTTGAAATAATTATTCCACTGATTGCTTCCAAGATAAAGGATATGCAGATATCCTACAGCTGCACCTGCCGATTTATCACTAATATTTGTGGAAAGCTTTGATTTTTCCTCCAACATTGCGGACTTCATAGCGTTTCATGCCCTACATCGCTTTCATCCTGATCATCGGAATCGCTGACATATACGGCTTTTTAAATTTCCGTTCAAATCATACTCTGCACCCCATAAAGTTACTATATGATTTCTTGAAAAGTGCCTTATGAGATAATCCTACCAAACCGTCATCTCCAAGTACTTTTTTTAAGTTTTTCACTTAAATATTCATAGTCTTCACAATAAGTACGGTCTGTAAAGCTTCTCACCTTTAAATACATCATAGAAAAAAACCTCCGTTATTATCAGGAATCAGATTATCATTTTCTATATTTGTAGCACCGTTAAGTTTAGGTCTGTACCCGTTGATAAACAGATCCATCAAAAGATCGGTATAAAAGCCTCTCTCATTATAACCGTACAATACCTTATAAAGTTCAAATATTTTGCTCTCTTCCTGACTTTCAAAGGAATTATTCAATTCTGACAGTCGCCTGCCTGCACGGATTATATCTCCGTTTTTTTGCTATATAATTGTCGACGTTCTTACTGTTTTGATCAAACCACCAATGCAGCATATTTGATGCCGCCGCAGCGAAGCAAAGATTTTTATCTATATCAATATTTCCGCCGCTCCTTGTCTTATTAACATCATACCATCCGTTTCCGCTTGAAAAAGGAGCCTTATATATTACATAGGTATCTAAAACCGCCTCTAGTAACCTCTTTTTGAAGTCTCCTCCTACTCCCATAACAGGAGCATTTATACACTTTGCCCAGATAACGGTTCTTATTTCACCGTCTTCATTCGTGTACTGAACAACATTGTCATTCTTTGTTGTAATAAGCGCTTCTTTTTATATTTTTCAGCCTTATCCTGTATACTCTTTTTTCTTTCCTGTTCGGTTTTCTTATTATCCTTGGTTTCTTTTGTTATTTCTGCATCGGAAGATGTGGCAGGGCTTTATACGACTGTCGTCTGATTTTTATATTTTCAGGCTGACTTACATTATTTTTCTACCATATCGGACTTAGTATTTTTATCGTTGTTTTTCATTAGTACTTTCATCCGACCATAAATTATCCTCTCAAAATTTTTGTGAGATATTTTTCTTTATTTTAGTATTTGTATCATCTACTACATTTCCTATTTTACTCTTATCTGCATTATCGCTTAGCTTACCCGGCAAAACACTTATATCTGTGGTCTTGTTTCCATTTGAAACAGCCGTATCATCACTTTTTGGAAACCTTCCTATGTTATCGGTACCTGACTCGTTGGATACTTTGCTCTCTTTCGTGATTTTGCCTTGGCTTATGTATCCGCTTCCTTCCGAGCTTTCACTTTTTCCGAACCTGACGAACCGCCGGCTTTTCCTGAGGTTCCACCTTTTCCCGAACCTGACGAACTTTCGCTTCTTCCCGAACTTCCGCTTCTTCCCGAACCTCCTGCAGACCCCTTTCTTTGCGGTATTTGATAAGCTGTTTGAGGCATTACCTGTAATTATTCCTTTACCGGCTTCATAATACGCCTTTCCGCTTTCATTTACCCATCTGCCTGCAGCATCGACTCTGTATCCTTTGGCGACAGTATTTGCATACATCTTTCCAAATGTGACCTTGTCCGTTCCTTCAAAATAATAACTGTATCCGTCTCATCCACTGCCATCCGGATAAAAAGCACTACTTCATTAGCAGTTTTACTGCTGTCCAAAAATACCAATTATTGGAAGTATCCAAATACCAGCCAGTTTTTAAACTTCCGTCTTCATTAAAGAAATACCAATTGTTATTTATCTGCTGCTGGGGCCTTGAGCGCCTTATCCTCTTTATAATATTTCCATTTGCTATTTTCAAGCTTCCAGCCGTCAACACCTGCATAGGTATTAAATGCCGTAAATATCGATATGGTAAGTCCAAAAAAATACGGACTGACTTTAAATTTTTCTCACCATTCAACCCTTTCATTCCTCAAAAATTGCACAAAAATCAGCCACATCAAAATGACTGAAATTTTGTAAGCAATTGTATTGTACTACATTTTTATTTTTAAATATCCATTATCATTTATATGATATAACATCCCAAATTTCTTTCGGTTCAAGTCCAAGCTTCCAGACCGCCACTCCTGCAAGGTCAGCTTCTTTGACTGCATCCATCTTAAGTTTCATAGACTTCTCATCTTCCATCCAGATATACTTGGTGGCACTGCCCACACTTATCTGTCCGACATACTGCCCTACAGTATCGTCCCAGTTAAGACTTACATTATTTTTCCTTGACCCAGCTTGATGCTCCTGTCATACCTAAAGGCGGTTGAACTTACCTTACCGTTTTCCTTAGTCCACACTCTGGTATATACAGGCACTGCATTGATAAAGCTTCTCTTTTGGTACTTCCTTTAGGCTGTCTGTAATTGAATTTTTTACAAAATCTATAGAAGCGCTGCTGCCTTCATCAGAGCCGCTGTAATGCTCGTCGTAGCCCATATTTATAACATAATCCGCTACCTCTGCAAGCTCTGTCCTTTGGTAGAATGTATTGTATGATGCCGGAACCGGCACATCCACACTGAGTACCACCTTATTATTTCTGCACGAAACCGAAAGCTCGCGTATAAACTCTATAAAATGAGGCGCATTGTCCTGTGTCAAATATTCAAAATCTATATTTATCCCGTCAAATCCGTATTTCTTGGTATCACTCATCAAATTTTCAATAAGCTTTTTCCTACCGGTTGAAGATGAAAGGATTTTCAATGTACTGATTTTATCACTGAAATTGTCAATAAGCGGCCAAACCTTCAAGCCCTTCTTATGTGCCGCATCCACATAATCCTTGCTTGCTATAGAAGTATAATTACCCTTGTTATCAGACAGTTTAAACCATGTAGGAGATATGACATTCATCCCCTTGGTATTATCAACTACCTTTGTAAAGTTTTTATTGGCCGACGAGGCTGTAACCTGATGCCAACCGAGTACCAGCTTCTCATCCATCGATATAGATGTGTACTCGGGCTTTACAAAGCTGCTGACTCTGTTACCTTTATTTATATTTTTTCAGATGCTTTCTTTTTATATAGCCCATAACACCGCTTTCTGTAAGCACCTTATCCCACTTGCCTTTTTGCTCTACCACAGTTACCTTGCTGTCTTTCTCAAGCTCGACATCTTCTATACTTGCAGAAAGCATACTTGCATCAACTCTAAGTGCAGACTTTGCTTTTACATTGCCCTCTTCATATTCACCAAAATTATCATTTATATATATCTTCTTGATATCACCGTCTGTGAATATATCTGTCCAAATATCGGTATATGTCTTTATTGTCTCTATTGAAATATATGTCTTATTGTCCTTTTCAAGCAGCAGCGGCTTACCGTTCTTATCTTTATTTTCAAAATTTGCGTATACTATCTCTGTAGGCAGTGCGTACGAAAGCAGCTTCTCATCGTCACTGTAATAAAACTTATCATTAAGTATTGACCTTGTCCAATTCAAAGGTATATATACCACACCGTCCTTATATACGGCCTTTGCCTTTTGCAGTGAGTAGTTGTATACAAGCGCCACCTCATCGTCCTTTACCTGATAAATCTGCGCTTCAGAGATTTTCTCACTTGAACCGACTATCTCTTCTATCTCTCTCGGCAAAAATATAATCCCAAGCACAACGCATAGAACTATTACAATACCTATCAAAACCCTTTTCTTCACATTGCCTCCATATAATTCAAATATCAATAGTGTTCGTAACCAGTATACAATATAAATGTGTATAAATGTTTAAGATAGTATTCTTATACTTAAAATATTATATTGACTTTTTATTTGATATGATATTCTTTAATTGAATTAACAAAGCGAGTGCAAATAAGGATTTATCCGATATCGCCTATGGTCCGCATTGTGCGGTTAAAAAAAGACCTCTTAGGGTCTTTTTATTTTTGCACTATACCCTTTTGAATTAACAAAGCTCTCAAACTTCAATCAGAAACTACACTAAGTGGAAGAGTTTTACATCCTTCTAAATTAACAAAGCTCTCAAACTAGCAAAAGAAGGGTTGGACATTCCAAGGCGTTTTACATCCTTCTAAATTAACAAAGCTCTCAAACTGATAGCAAGATAAGTAGTACAGACGGAGCGTTTTACATCCTTCTAAATTAACAAAGCTCTCAAACTGCTAATGTAATGTTATTTGCCATATTCTTGTTTTACATCCTTTTGAATTAACAAAGCTCTCAAACGAAACTTACAAGCATATTTGACAGGAACTCGTTTTACATCCTTTTGAATTAACAAAGCTCTCAAACTGTGAGACTGCAGGTAGCTTACCGAATGCTGTTTTTACATCCTTTTTGAATTAACAAAGCTCTCAAACACGCTTCCTTCCTCGTCCTTTACAACGCCTGTTTTACATCCTTTTGAATTAACAAAGCTCTCAAACCACGGGTTCAACCGCACCCGAACTACTACAGTTTTACATCCTTTTGAATTAACAAAGCTCTCAAACTATGAGGTTGTAGGTAATGCTTCATATATGGTTTTACATCCTTTTTGAATTAACAAAAGCTCTCAAACTATATGCTCAAGTACTTTACTTGTAAATCTGTTTTTACATCCTTTTGAATTAACAAAGCTCTCAAACGACCTGTAGGAAGTGAGAGAGTGAATGTTGGTTTTACATCCTTTTGAATTAACAAAGCTCTCAAACTGGTTGATGTTGCACGAACTTATCAGTATTGTTTTTACATCCTTTTGAATTAACAAAAGCTCTCAAACCGCTTTTGGTAGCCAACCCGACAAATGCGCCGTTTTACATCCTTTTTGAATTAACAAAGCTCTCAAACAGGCAGTATAATTTTTTTACATGAGTGTACCCGTTTTACATCCTTTTGAATTAACAAAAGCTCTCAAACAAAGTGTTTCATATAGTAACCGCCAAACGCGTTTTACATCCTTTTGAATTAACAAAGCTCTCAAACTGACCCGATCGGGAGTGATGGCACGCAATAGTTTTACATCCTTTTGAATTAACAAAGCTCTCAAACGGGGCTTGTTTCGACTTTGCAATCGTTCAAGTTTTACATCCTTTTGAATTAACAAAGCTCTCAAACCAGCACCGTTTATATCTGTATAGCTGTAATGTTTTACATCCTTTTTGAATTAACAAAAGCTCTCAAACCATAGCCTTTTCACCATATCTGAAATACAGTTTTACATCCTTTTGAATTAACAAAGCTCTCAAACCACTCATGAGAGTAAAGAACCGATAACGGAGTTTTACATCCTTTTGAATTATAAAGCTCTCAAACCTCAAATTCAATTTGAGGTCCTCACCAAAGCTATACATTTGCGAAATGTTGTCAATTTGAAGATGTATCTATTATGCATAAATCCTTATCTATTATAACACATTTTTTCATGTTCCAAATTGTAATTTTTCTGCCCCTCCAAATTTATCAAGAGTATTTTTTTCATAGAAGCAAAACTCATATAATTGTTGAACCTCTTCTACTGTTAAAAACTGCTTTACATTTAGTATCCAAATCACATGTATATTACATATAGAACTTAATGCTCGCAAAATAATCAATCAGTACTTCAAGCACACCCACCCCATCTGATTCCATTTTCACTCCATATAATTTCAATATACCCGGTTAAATCCATATCTATTTCCATATCCAAATGATAGAGAACAGTATCCAGTAATCTTACCAAAAATGAAACAATATAAGAGTTTATCTGCGTATATTCCTCATACATCAAAGTATTTGCCTGTTCAAACAATTCCTTATACAACCTTGTCAAAATACGCTTTTCATTACTGTTAACCATAAGCGGATTGTTTATAAATTGACTACCCTTTTCTATGGAAAAGATCTTGTCTTGCTCAGACAAAATCCATTCTCCATCTTCACCCATTCACTTGCCTTGATATATCCCCTGATTACTTCACTCATTACCAACGGATTTTCAATTACAATTGTGGTAATCTTATTTTCTTCCAAACATAAATCAATTCCATACTTTTGCATATATTATTCTCATAGTATTACCAGCCTTTCATCAGTTGATAACACATACCCTGTATTCTCACATACAATAAAATCCATTTTGTTATACTGTTTCTCTGTAACTCTAAGTACCTGTACAAGCCCTTCAGAAGGCTTATTCTTCTTTATATTTTCAACCAAAGTATCACGCAACAGAACTATTTTTGTGCAAGTTTGCAATACACCGATTCCTGTATCATCATAAACCCCGACTTAATCAGGTATTTACAGAAATATACGATAATCTCTGCGGTTTTGCCTCGGTAAGTACAGGCAAATCAAAAAAATACTAATACCCTCATATATCTATAACTCATAATTTATAAAATCTTATCTCTGAAATATCCTCATTATTTATTGCATCAAATATACTCTTACAATAAATCTTGATTGCATTATTTACAAACTCACTTCTTCCGTTTATTACTACCTCATTTTGGAGAATTGAAACCACTTCCATCTTCTCATTATGTTCAAATTTAATCGGATTCATCTCCTTTACTTTTCGATCTACAATAGGGTCTAAATGGCTCCATCAAATCAGATGCTAAATTAAAAAGGATTAAATATATTATCATGAAAAAGTCCAATCTGAGTCATATAACCATTTGATGTAATACATCGATTAAATGCTGATAACAATAGCGAATAACCATAATTTAGAGCTGCATTTGTACTGTTATCTTCCGCCCTTGTAAAATCCAATCCAAACAATGCATTAAAATACACTTTTGCGGCATGTCCTTCTCTGTTCGTTGTATCTGAAAAACTGAACTTCACTTATATACCCATATAACATTCCGGATTCACTACAGTTCAAGGCTTCAAGATGCTCCGCCTGCTTACGTATTTTTTTCCGTAACTATTTCGGTCCATACAGCCTTTTTAATATCATCTTTCCAGTTAATTTGTGTACGTATCTTTTGCACTTGTATCATGAGAACCATAATAGCTTATCAGCTCTGATGACGGATTTCTCTTTTCATCACAGAAGATAACTTTAATTTTTCTTCTTTGAAAGTTCACTCAAAGAGCTGCAGTAAGAGAAACAGCGGTAGATTCTATTATCAATGTTTCCATCTCACTCAAATGAATTTTCACAGTATCCATACGCCTAACTACCATATACCCCTATTTGATAATCCAACTTTGCATTGTTTTGATATCACCACTGTTCTCCAACTCATTACACCCTCCTTTATTTATCTAACTGCTCATCAAATATATATTTTTTTCTTTCATATAAACCTGTAACTGATTGACATATAATTGCAGGTTTATCGGTATCTTTAAGTTCTTACTAATTAGCATTTTACCTGAATGTTCAGATTCACCTATTAATTTTAGGTTTGTCTCATTATTCCCAATCTTTTGTAAGTTTCAATATCTGTAATATCGCTTCACATTGGCTTTCCGGCTTAAGATTTACAAATCTACTCCTATTATCTATCAGCTTCTGACCATATGCATTTGGCCGTTTTGCATAAACTGAATTTAGATGTTTGTCTGTCAGCAAATCATAAAGTTCTATATTTGCTTCAGAAGATATTGCTTGTTCTTTTACATGTCCAACTACTAATTTCTCCAACTTTTTATATACGCAGTCCACTTTTTCAGGTACACAAAGGTTCATGGCATTTCTTAATGTTAATTGATTACCTGTTTTTTCCCCGACAAATGTGCCTGATATCCATTTATATCAAGAAGATTGTATCTTTAGTTTATTAAACAGTATTTTTCACATCCCCATAACCAAGCACTTCTTCACAGTACTTAGTAATCCGTTTTCCTCATTTTCTACCTTACGCTTGCAATAAAGCGGTAATGCCTCGATAGTAGTATTCTCTTTCTTGCCCTCTTTATGATGAACAATAAAGTAATATGCTACTGTTGCTGATGTAAATCCTCCGTACTTTTTCACATCACTCAACCTTATATCGGATGACTTTAAAGGAATATAGTTTTCTACTTTTGCTTTCTTTGCCGAGTAAAGTGTTGCATTTGCTATACCACCATGTTGTTCAAAATTCATCCTTGTCATAAGAGGTGTATTTTTCTCATCATCTTCCTGACTGTTTCAATTGTACCTTGGTTATCGTTTTTAGCTGCAATCCATGCTATATCATCACCACGAACGACATCACGGTCAAACATTTTCGCAAGGTTATATCCGTTTTTATTCCTGTCCTTATCAAAGTCTTTTTTTATAAAGTTCCAAGGATTTTTTGTAAATTTGGTGTAATATACATTTCCAACCACAATATTCAAATAAGCATCCTGCGCATGATGAAAGTCATTTACAAGTCTACTCTTTACAAAGCCATTATCACGTCTAAAGTCTGAGACATTAGTTGCTTTTGCATATACTATCTCCGTATCTTTAAATAACTGTCCAAGAAGTTCTGCAATGCCCTTTGTACCCTGTCTTGTTTCTACCAATTGCCTTGCAATAAAATCGCCTAACTGCTTTTCTGTAAAAGGTGAGCGTGACATAAGTCTTTTATACTTTTCATCGGTAATAAGATTTTTGCTTATGAAGCATCTTCCACAGCTCCTGTACCTTAGGATTTGATATAATTTTATCCGGTATAGGATACAAGTCCTTTTGATATCTTGATTTGCCCTTCTGTTTACCAGCACAAGATTATTTACGATACTGTCATCCTTTACATAATGTCTTGGATAAATATGATCTATATCATACATACTGTCATCATATAACATATCTATATTTATCTCTTCTCCCGTATACATATCTCTTCCCATCTGCGTATAATAAAGATATAGCTTTTTGCTTCTAATTTTTCCACTCTCATTTGCTTCTGAAATTTCTTTTCCAGTCGTGGTTTTCTGTATTCTTTATATTTTTATATAGCTCTAAAAAGCTGTGTACCTCTTGAGTCTTTTTCTTCCTTTATCTCCCTTTTTCTTCTTCGGATCTTGCCATTTCAACAAAAACTTTTTTAGGCGCATAACCCATTATCTGCTCAATTTCACGTACCACCAATATTGTCTGCCAAATCATACGCTTTACCGGTACTGAAAAATATGTATCTTCCAGATCTTCATATGTAAATTCACTTAATGACTTAATTGCAGAAGTTCTTCTATTTGCCAACTCATCTTTGAATGTAAAATCATCACTGTTAATAAGTTCCATAAAGTTCAAACTGTATTCCCACATTGCGTTTTCCAAAGAAAGTAACTCTCCTGTAGACTTATCAATACCTTGCAATGTGAGAAGGGCTTTGGAAAACCTTCCCCAGTCCTTAAACTTATATCCAAGTATTCTCTTCACTTGGCTTTTCACCAAGTATACCCTGCTCAACGTACTTTGTGAGGTGCTTTCTGAACATCTTTTTTGAATCCGAGAAAATAGTTCCCCAATAAATGATTTCCTCTGCAACTTTACGAATTGCATCTTCTTTTAAGTGTTCACCAAATATTGCAAACATCTTTCCGTAAGATGACAATGAGCTGTTAACATTTATATCTATACCTGTAACCTGTTCATCAGACTTTATACATCCCTGTGCCACCAGATAGTTACAAATCTGTTTTCTTGTTACACGTTTTCCTTTCATAAAACATTCAGTATATATTTTTGCTTCAGCTCTGTATCAATCTTTCTCCGTCTATACAAATATTATTTATTTCATTCAGCACGCAATATCTCTCATATGAAAGCGATGCTTTCGGCATAACTTTTTCGTCTGAAAGATATGTACACTTTCTAATCAGGGTTTCCGATAAAGGCTTCTGATGTAGCACTCATATCTATTTTTTCGTCTATATTCCAAGGCAGTACCCTACCTCCTTCTCTCCTAACTACCCAACCGGTTTTACTGTTTTCAACAAGTGGTCCTACATAATACGGAATCTGAAATGTAAAAAGCCTCAAAAATTCTCTCTGAAACAGTTAATCCGTTCTCATCTTTTTCCTTTAGGAACGGAAGATAATTCTGAGCATTCTTTAATATCCTTTCCATCTCTTTTTTGTGTACCTGATTTGGAATAACACCGTTAGCCCCTGTCAATTGTTTTGGAAGAAACTGTTCTTTATCAATACTTTCCATCATTGATTGTACATCTTTATCATCAGTATTATCTTTAAAAGCCTTTTTTTATTGTTCCATAGAGATTATCAACTGTTCTTCCTTTCATATTCCTTCTGTACTTTTTGATTTTTTTACAGATGAATCGGATGAGTTGAAAGAATTAACATAAGCTGAATAAGTACCTTCTTTATCAGACTTAAACATATCTTTTATATTCTTCCTTAGTCTTGTATCTACGATACAATGCTTTTTAAAAGTTTCAGATCCTCACGATGCTTTTCATACAATTCCCACTCTGGCACATGATAGATAATCATATCCCTTAAGTGTTCCTGCCAAAATAGAATAGTCATATATACTTTTAAGCTGTTCTACAACGTAATACTCTTCTTCACTTAATTTTTCCATCAAATCCGGAATCTTATCTGTATATGAAAAATCATGGAAGCATAAATCAACCTTTTCTTCATAATTTTTCATCAAATATCAGTTTTGCATTAACACTTAGCCCACATAAGCACTTTAACAGTTCATTAGCCCTCTTATCAGATTTTTTTCACCAAACAGCTCCAATATTTGTTCATGCTTTTTCTTTCTTCCGTTATCAGAGCTGCTGATTATATCAATTACGTCTTTTTATATCTCTACTCTCTAAACTAATGTCATAATTATTTTCCAGTATTTCAAGCAATTCCTGATATGTCGTATTTACCTGTTCGCTACTTAAAGCATCTCCTTCTGTATTTAGCAAAAAATGTCCTCGATGTTTAAACATATTTACTAATGCAAGATAGACCAAACGAACATCGTATGATTTGCCGGTATCTTCAATATCAAGCAATGCTTTTCTAAGGTGAAAAATTGTCGGATATTCTGTATAGTAATCCACATCCTTATAATCCGCATCATCAAATATCCCATTTTTAGAAGACAGCCTTCCATCCTTATCTTCGAAGAAATATTTGCTGTTCTCCATACGAATAAAAAGTTTGGATCTACCTTTTCTATTGCATCACTAAAATACTCTTTCAGCAATCCCATTCTTACAACTTGACGTTGTCTTCTACGTCTGTTCACCCTATAGTACGTCTCTCTGCTGAAGAATCCGCTTCCTCAAATTCACGTATTCCCCATATCTTTTTCTTTTTTCCTCAAAAGCTCATACTTATCGTTTGTTACAGCCCATCCTACCGAACTTATTCCCATATCAAGTCCCAAATAGTATTCTTGCTTTTCCATCTACGGTTCTCCTTTTTAAGTATAGATTTCAAAAGTTTAATAATACATTAATATTTTATTATTTAATATAAGTATATTGCAAAATTAAACAAAGGTAAACATATGACTAAATTAAAATTTGGTAACATCATCATACAATAGAAAACTGCCAAAACTTTTTTTATTGTTCTGGCAGTTATACTTACAGCATTTCTCTTTTTGATTTGTTTTTATCAATGTTCAGCTACCTAGTTCAGCCTTTCTGTGACACTTTTTCATTGATAAATCTTTTTTTGATGTTTGATTTTTTACATATAATTATAGACGGTCTTTAATAAAATATAGAAAACACCTGTATATACTTTCTTTCTATCCACTAAAAGCAGTGTGTGCTGTGCAATCAGATGATATTCTTATTTTTCATATGTATAAATCCTCGGGTTTTTGATTTGAATAATAATTAGAATTTACTCTAATAGAAGTCTAAGATAAAATTGAATTTTTAGATATTACTTTTTACAACTTTTATATTGGGGACTTTGATGGCTAAACGATCATTTATAAAAAGTTATCTATATGGCTCCTTTCTCCGTCTGTAAATACATTATAAATCCTAAAATATCCGTATGCAATCCTAAACCGTTGTTCGGTCGATATATGGCAAGATAGATTGTGCAAAATAAAAGAGCCGACAAAAGTCGACTCCATACTCTATTTCTCACTCCTAAACCACTTTTTCCCTAAAAGGCTCTCGCTTCTTTTCCGAAAATAAATGAACTTTTTGGTTCAAGAGCTAACATAAGTAAATTTCCCAAAACAGCTACCGCAAGCACCTCACCTATTCCGACTGTAAGCATCAAATACGGTATCAAATCAGGTAAACCGTAAGCATACTTCAGTACGAACGGAATAATAATTGCGTTTGCAAGTATCGGTGGCACACATACAAGCCACTTTGAAACACTTCTGAGTCTGTAGCTTACTATCGCACCTATCAGTGTAGCCAATGTTCCGAATATAATATCGGGAAGTGCGGCTCCTGCAAGTATATTTGCCAAAAGGCATCCTATACTTACTCCCGGCACTGCAGCCACTGTAAAGAAAGGCAAAATGCAAAGTGCCTCAGAAATTCTGAACTGGATTGCACCGAAGCTTATAGGTGCAAATACAAGTGTAAGCACCACATATACTGCCGCTATGACGGCACCCTGTGCCATCATCTTTGTTGTAATATTTTTCATATCTTCTCCTTTAGTTTTGTTTTAGGTGAGGAAGGTCTCGAACTCACCAAGTACGCTAGATACTTTACGGTATTTTAGAGAATAAATCAAGTGTTTTTAAAGTATAATCGTGTTTTATATTTTAAAGTATAATCGTGTTTTATACTATAAACATGCCTTATAGATTTCAACTATGTCCTCATTTGTAAGCGCTACAAAGGCATCTTTTAAATATCCGTCCACATTTGCATGAGCCGCCATAGCTTCAAAATACTTGTCGTCAATACCAAGCTCTGTAAGAGTCATAGGAATACCTGTTTCTTTAAAGTAATTTTCAAGCGCATCTATTCCTGCAAATGCCAATGCTCTGTTGTCATCACCGCTAAGCCCCATTACATTTTTTGCAAATTTTACAAATCTCTCTGTTGCAGTTACATCCTTATTAAGGATATGGCGCATCCATCTTACCGTTAAAATAGCAAGACCTACTCCATGAGTAATATCATAGTATGCGGAGAGCTCATGTTCCATCGCATGACAAGGCCATCCTGTTTCCTGCTTACCGTACCCCGGAATTCCCGAGCAGGCTACGGAGGCGTCCGCCATCAAATTGGCTCTTGCAGAGTAGTTTGTAGGATCCTCAAGTGCAATCTTGCAGTTTTTCATTACTGACTTAAGAACCGTTTCCGCTATACCGTCCGAGAGGTCGCTGTCCATAGTCCTTGAAAAGTAACCTTCGAATATATGGCTCATTATATCCGCGCTGCCTGCCGCTGTCTGATACTTTGATACGCTGAAAGTATATGTAGGGTCGCATATGCTGACTGAAGGATATGTGTATACAGCACCAAGCTTTTCATTAGTATCCATATTTGTAATTACACCGCCTGCATCAAACTCCGAACCTGTTGCACTGAGTGTAAGAATATCTACAAGAGGTAGAGCCTTTGCAAGATGCCAACTTGTCTTTACCATCTCCCATAAGTCATCACCTTCATAGTAGCGTCCCACTGCAATAGCCTTTGCGCAGTCGATGGTGCTTCCGCCTCCTACAGCTAAGACCACATCAATATCATGCTCCTTACAAAGTCTTACTCCACGCTCTACTGTGGTAATCCTCGGATTCGGCTCCACGCCGTCACATTCTGTGATATTGAAGTTGTTTTCTTTTAAAATCTTTATAACCTCATCATAAAGACCTATTTTCTTGATTGATCCGCCACCGTATACCAACAGTACATTTTTACCGAATCTCTCCAATGAGCTTGCCAATTTCTTTATCTGTCCTCACCGAAATACAACTTGGTCGGGATATCATGTTTTAAAGTTCAGCATACACTACCTCTTTTCAAA
>BNJU01005108.1_pt1 | contig 90611 bp, 150 predicted proteins | sample 8539281 | NCBI WGS metagenome assembly BNJU01 (sample SAMD00202456, study PRJDB9452) | human saliva metagenome | isolation source: human saliva | place: Japan
CCCATTCCACCTAATATACCCAACATACCATTCCGACTGTCCATTCCTATCCTCCTTAACCTAAATTTCATTCAACGGCACTAGGTTTTGGTACAGTATCATGCAAATTAATGTATAAATCGTCCATATTTCCTTCTTTCATTATTTCCTTATAGTTTTCATCACATCTTCAATAATTTTTTGGTCAAAAATTCGTTAACATATTTTTTTTCGAATATTTTTCGCACTAGAAGATATTATTTTCCGTTCGTAAATCATCCTTTGATTGGAACTGGGAATCCTAATTTCCCCTCTATTAGACCATTCTTCTGGCAAGTGTTTGCTGCCGCTTTACGGAATGCAATCTTAGTATCTCTCTTGATTTATCAAAAATTTAGTTGGTAAATTTCTGCAACTTTAAAAAACCTCTTTATCCAATATAGGAACCCCACCTAAAGAATGTGCCATTGATAATTTATCGCCTCGCTTAAATTTGTTTTAGGCAACCACTGATGCATATCTACATATTGCATTGTTTTATATTTGCAAATCTTGTACATCATCATATAGGTTTTGCAATATTGATAATGGTTCGGGCCCACAACGATATTCAGGTTGTAATATATCTAACGCCTCATTTTCATCAAATACTTTCGCATCGCCTATAAAAATTTTCTGGATCACTTAGGTTGATGCAATGTAAACTGCTCTGGAAATCTATGCTTTGAAATTCAGAAATAAAATGTTGCACCGGTTTAGGTGATTTTTAGAAATTCTGTAATTTTATGTTAACATTTGTCTTAATGCACGATAATTATATATCTCCATTGAGTAATAATCAAATCGTTTGTTTCATTATATAGGCTGATCCCACCTTCTAAATCAATAATACTCAATCTTTCAAATCTGAGGGCCGCATATTCATCAACATACATTCCAGCACTACTTGGACCTCATGAACAATTCTGTCCATCATTTTCTGTAGTGTATCCTTGTTCTACGCTTTCTCATTAATATAACCGTTATTCCACACATATGTAATATCTCCTAGTTTATTTAGGTCACGCAAATTCAAGCTTATTTTCTCCTTTCTATGAAACCACTTTCTAAAAAGAAGTGGTTTTCAAATGATAGATAAACATATTTAGATATCTTTGCAAAGATAAATCTTTTGGCATAAAGTACACTGTATAATCTATTTCTAATCAAATCTTTCGCTCTTTTATTTTAGTCTCTTCCTTTCAACATATTTTTAGTACTGTTGTAGGAAATAAGACACCCATAAAAACTCCTTATCAGAGCAGACCAACTTTTCCTTTCTTTTCCATAAATCAAATCTTCCATTGCTTCAGCAATAGTTCCCAAATGTCGAAAGAAACTGCTTCGCCTAATCGAAATTAATCTCGAAAACCTTATACGAATTATCACGCATCATATTTTATGTCGAAATTTGCAAACCTGTATATTTAATACTTTCTAAATATGTTTGAATTATTTGGTGATCCTTTATCGTAAATGCTTGTATTGCCACAATTACCAATTAATGCAGGAACAACATCCTCCAAGATTGTTTGCCTAATGACATCATCCTTACATTCCTGTTCTTATTTGAGTACGAATTGACAACCCTCATATTATCATCCGATCCAGGTATAAAATCTGTAAATCAAGTCTTTATAATCGGATTCACTTATTTTATACAAGATATCTTCAAGTTCCTGATTATCACGAATAATATAGGCTTTTTCTACCATCAATTGAACATTTTGGATATGCAATACTATCATCTGGTTTAAGCTACTACTGAAAACTTAAGGACACTTAAATTTAAGTATTTTTCTTTTGAAATAATATATGTATTCGGATAAGGAAGAGACATTTTTTCGCACTTTTATAGAACTTGTTTTGAATTAACTCATGAAAATTCCTTTTGTACAAAAGGAATTTAAAATACTTCCTGAGTTCTTCTTGATGTTCAATTATTAGCGAAGCATATTCATCACTTGATGCAAATAAAATGAATTCACCATATTCTTTATTGTATTTGTCTAATCGATAACAATGTATACAAATCTATCTTCAGATTTCAAATTCTATCAGTTCAAATTTAATGATATCTGAGTGCTTTTGTTGCGGTAATATTCCTACACCCTATACAAACACTAAATTTTTGATAGTTCTGATGAATAGAACGCGCTATTCCATATGCATTACTATCAGTCCCAATAATTGGCAAAAATCCATAATATACCTTCCGTCCTATTTATTTCGAGATTCAGCATTCATTATATTATATCATATCCTGAGTTTTACAGTTTTAATTTAGTCCTCAATTATTTTTGAAAGTCTCATGAAAAGCAATTCCACTTCTAAGGTATGAAAGTTGAATTTAGTTATTAACTTAAGGTCTCAGACAAGTTTTTGTTTACAATTGCTCAGATTGACACCTGCCTAACTGAACGATAAAATCAGTATTAGAAATATTGCCCATAAATTTCTATATTGCAACTTTGTGTGACATTACATTTATCAATTTTATAGGCGTCAAATATTTCTCGTAAAATCATAAAAAGAGGGTGAAACAATGAAAAATATTAAATATCCAATCTGAGCACAACGCTTTGTAGAAAATCATATTAATGGTGATTTATGTCAGTTGACTGCTTGGGCAAATGTCAAAAGTAAATACTGGTATTCAAGACGGGTTGCAGTTGCAGACAATAATGGAATTCTATGGCGTAGCACTTATGTTATTTAGAAAAATTCCTTTCACTTCACGTAATATATGCTATATCCTCGCGTGTTCTGTCTGTGATTACAACAAAAAATATTGTATCTTATTCTGAAGAGGCCAAAATTTAATTAAAGAAAGAGCAATCCTTTTATCAATAGACCCGGTCATCGAGAGAAATCAAATTGATGACTTGAAAGAGTATCTATTATTATTGATTTAAACACTAAAGGATATACAACTGGTTTTGTAGACAATCAACCTAGATTCTCAATGATTACTTTTACCTGATACAGAGATAAACTATTTCGTAGTTTTTTCAACGTCACGCAATAGCATCAAAGGAAATCGATATGATTTAGAATTGGAAGTTATAACCAGCAACTTTGAGACAACTATCCATCATTTTAATAAATTAATGAAACAACTGGAGAACGCGACAATTTTTATTCGCGATAATGAGTATTTCTGTTAAACTATTAAATTTCTTGGTAAAGAGAATGCAGAGCTATATGTTAAATGAATCTCGAGAAAACTAAACAAGTTCTCGAGAATGAGTTAAATATGATTGTTGCGAAAAGCCGAATTATTTGATTAAGCCATCTGATGATGTAGCCCTCAATCGAGAAAACACAAAATAAGAAAGAATAATGGTTGAAATTAGTGATTTATCTAACTTTAAAAGAAATTTTCACCTATCAGGGCAATACTAACTTTCTAATGATAATAAATCATATTATTTATATGTGCTAGTTCAAATGACTTCTTAGAGAGTGTACCCAACTACTTTGTACGCACGTGGAATATGATGCAGAGCTATTAATCGTAAAATGTACTAGATTATGACTTTGTGGTATCTCCGGCAATATCCAACGAAAATGATCCGGAGTATGGATTATATGATTTCAAAAGACGATTTAACTCAAGAATCGTTGAAAGAATTCAGGACAGTTTGATTACATACTCAACTCCATTTCTGCATTCAATATATACTATTACCCTTAAAAGTATTCTCATGTTTATTCCGGCGTTTCAGCTTAAAGCGAAATCGGTGTGACTAAAATGCGCAACGAAATCAGCTGTGTGTCAAGTCATTATATAGGGTATGTTGATATCTTAGTACCTATCGTGGCTGGTGGCAAGATATCGCTTTAGAAAAGATGAAGTGATAGCTTTTAATTTTATTCCCAACAGTAAACAAAATGGCTCTAAAGCCAGGTGGTATAATCTACTCTTTGACGAGTTATAAATGTATGCCATAAACCACACGATGTATAAAGGGTTTCTGGCATTTTTGTTTGTGCTGGTGTCGGTGTGAGTCTTGGTTCTATCGTTTCAGGATAATGCTTCTCATTGTTCCTGTTGGAACGATCTCCGTATCCGTACAGAATCCAGGCTTCTCTATGTAGATGATCTGTTATCTTTGTTTCGCTTATATTCTAGCATGTATCCTGTGCGTTTACCTTCAATAGTTTTGTAGGCCTCAATGGTAGTCTTCAGTTCTGATGATGTATGCGTTTGGACCTAGCTCTGGGATGCGGAAGATCAGTATGCTAGATAACATATCAAAGCAGTGTGCACGGATGCTGTCCTTCTTTCCTGACATATACTGGTCTTGCTTCAAAGTCTGTCTTCATGATGCGGAATGAGCTCTTCTATCTGCCCATCTTCCTTCGCCGACCTTTAGGATGTCTTCCTATCTTATCGTGTTACCAGGTCAGTACAGATGGCGTCGAATCCATCGTCATCGCTTTCACTGTCGATCTTGTCGCGGTCTCGCGCCCAGTGCTCTTCTGACGCGCTTCCATCTGATGTGGTAACTGTGACCCTTTAGCGAGATCTTGCGTGATCGTTTGGGTTTCTTTCTTTCTTTGCTTTCTTTTGGATAGGAACCTTTGTGTCTATCATGGACTCTGCACGTGCGATCTGTGAATCTACGCATCTCTTTTTGATAGATTGCATATCTTGGTGAATAGGTGACAATCATCAATTGACCGCTACCTTCTTTGGTGCGCGTAATGGCTCTTCTTTTGTAGTAGATGTCTCTCGACTTGTACTTGTATGGTTCTCTTTATCTCTTCGATAATCGACAGCGCTCCATCCTTTAGGCGTTTCCATCTTTTGGTCTCGACATCGCTTCCTCGCGTTCCTTGCGATTTAGCTTCTTGAGTGATTATGCGTACGCCGTATCGGTCGACCATCGATGTCGTTGGATAGTCCGGTTGTTCTCTGATCCTGGTCCTCATCCGTACGTACGACGAATCTTTTGGAAACCAAAATCCGTGTATGCGATCTTTGTGCTCTAGAGGTCTCATGGATGGCTGTTCATTGCTTGCACCTTCAGAAGAGGTCGAATGTCGCGGAATGCCATCTCCAGCTGCACGAAATAGTCCCATCTGTATGATAGGGTTGGGACGGTACTCTTGCTCTTTGCCATATTGCCTGAGAGACATCCTCTTCTTCGATCTCGAAGTAGTGGTTCGTACAGTCATAATATACTGGGACACTGTTATTTCTCTTTAGGATACGATTACTGTTCTTGTATACTCAGCCAATGTGTGGTCCATCTCCTCGACAATAACGTTCCTAATGCACGATACACGTCTGTGCAATTCATACTTTGGCTGTTCCAGAAAGGAAGATGCCGTCTTATATGAGGAGAAGCTACTGCGGGATCCAGTATGCGTGCCATGCATTAAGGTCTGAAACTATATCGCATCGATGTCAAAATCCAAATCTGCCCATAGCCGACGATATGGCATGGAATATGTTCTTCATCTTTGGGTCGTAATAGATGGACTGTAAGAATAGATATCCTGCAAGCAAACGAACGCTGTTCATCCATAGCTATCTTCTTTGTCAGGAGACAATGATAATAGTACAGGAGTAGAAGGAGAGTCGTTCATCGTCTCACTCCTGCTGCGCCCACTCCAGCACCCGCTCTCTAGAAAGGTTCATTTCCTTCATGAGCGAGTTCTATGCGTCCAAGGCTTTTGACGTTCTGGAACGTACCCATCTCTCTTTACGAACGGAATGACGGATAGAGGTCTTTCGCGTTGTCTCATCTTTTAGTACATGTGAGGAACATACAAGATCACCTCCTGCAATATTATAACGCAAACCTGCACCACCACACTCAAGCATAAAATACAATTTTTGACAATAAAAAGATGGAAATCAACCATCAATAAAGGGTTTATTCATTATCGTGTTAGATTCCAACTGTGTAAAACTCCCGAGCAGAAACTAACATCCAACGATGGATAGAAATTTTAGAATGTCGATATCATTCAATAGAACGTATAAGAATAATTTGATTTTCATCTTATTTTCATAGGATATTTGCGTTTGCTGTTCATTGATATGCGTTGGAAGTGGAGTTGCTAACTTTTTCTTATGAAAGATATTTTCATACCCTCTATGCTATACTTGTCATGTATGTTGAAGAATATTGAGACGTACGAGGTGAATATATGTCTGCGAGATCAACAACAACAGAAAAGGTATGCGTCGGTGAGGTCTTACTCTTACTCCTAGCCGTTGTGAGATATCATCGCTATCGGTGTTTATATCGCAGGTGTTGTCTGATTTCCAAATAACACTTCTTCTACCGCACAACAGTTGAGTAGTCAGATGTCGGTTTCTATGGATGTAGATACAAGTGTTAATACACTCAGCAATGCCACAAACACGTATAAAATTAAAGAAATTACAGCCCTGGAGAGATAAGGTTTGCGAAGTAAAGGGCCAAAGATATCTCAATGAGTCTTGCAAGTAATGCGAGAAAGCCACAGTTGAAAAGATACAAATCTGCAAAATGTATTCACTGGCCTACCTCTTGATACAACCAGATCGTAAAGAAATCAAAGTAGAATACAGTGACTGCAAAAGCTTCTGCAAACAACTAGAAGACTTATTATTATCACTCACAAAAGATCCAGTTAACGTACAGCAATTACGATTAACGATGATGATAACTACAAGGTTGTCGAAGCTAAGCATGGCGCTGATCCAGCAGCTGCGCAAAAAGAAATTGATGATGCGATCAATCATCAGAATTATCAATTAACACTAAATACCTGCAAACTTCACTGCCCCAGAAATCACATCAAACTCTGAACAGATTACAAACGCGGAAGAAGATTGAAAAGTTACTTAAAAGTACCGTTTCCTATACAATCGGTTCTCTCCAAAAGTCATGGACAGCATCTGTACTAAAAGTATTAAGTATCTCTGATACATGCGATGTAACTGTTGATGACACAAAGTTACAGGCTTACGTAGAAGAGCTAGCCTCAAACTTTAATACCTACGGTAAAGTTCGTACATTTAGAACACAAGCTGGCGATGATATTCAAATCGGTGGCGGTGACTACGGCTACATCCTAGATAAAAGATTCTGAATTTACACAATTAAAGTCTGATCTTGAATCTGGAAAGATGGTTGAAAGACAACCAATGTGGTCACAAACAGCACAAGGCACTTTAGAGAATGATATTGGTGATACTTACGTAGAACTTGATTACACAAACCAAGTAATGTACTACGTGCTACATGGCGAACGTGTATTTACATCCGATATCGTATCTGGAAAATATCAACATGGGTAGCGGTTCTCCAGATGGGTCTTCTACGCATCAAGTACCGTGTTACAAACACAAGATTAAAAGGTACGGATTACGACGGCTCGGAATATGATTCACCTGTCAATTACTCATCGTATTCGCATATAACATCGGCTTCCCACGATGCCTCTACGGCAAAGTCATGGTTCGGTGGTAAACCAGCTACATGTGCAGGATCAAAGGGTGTATCAATTTCACTAAAATGACTCCCGCCGCATATATGAATGCGAATGTTCCAGATGATATTGCGGTTGTGGCGTACTATCGTTACCCAGTAAATCTAACAGGTACCGCAAACGCTAATTCAAACGCATATTCTTATCACGGATAGTATCAATGCCACTACACAGTGGCATTTTTATTCCCATAATTAAAAGTTCTCACTTGTGAGAACCCTTAATATAGATTGAGTCTAGTCTGCTTATCCCAGATATAGCGCAAATCCGCTTCTCCACGATGGTCAGGAATAGATACTTCTCTTTTAAAATCTTCAAAATAAGCATTAACCTTCTTTGAGCCATCATATTCAAAATGATCTCCACGGTCCAAAAGTATCCGTTGTCAATCGAGGGCGAGTACGTTATCTAATTTATTTAAATCCTAATACGTAACATCATACTGATTGCACTAACTCCTGGAATCAGTCATGTCTTGCGTCACTCCAGTTCTTTGAGATGGACACTTACCACAATAAGTTCTAACGTTATTTTCCTACAACTTCGCAATCTTTTTCAAAGTATTCTAGTGTTTCCGGATAGAGGGTCGTATCACGTTTATTGGTCTTCATATACTGATCAGAGCCACGATATGGACTGAATTCTCACACGTATAATAGCTTTTACATTGATCCGTATATGCGTTTTTCCTTAGTTGCACCGATAAATTAACACTACGATTGATTGTCTTATAGATATTGTGATGATGCAGCTATGGGAATAACTGTTCTGCCCACATCAACACGGGAATCATCCTGGTTATAAACCGCATTCTTGCGGAATAAAGTATTACTTCTAACACCAATAGTTTTGGTTTCTGATGCCCAATACGTCTCTAGAACGGTATAGCAGTCATTTAAAACGCTGCGCACTACCACCTAGATTATAGGAAGCGATACCCCTGTTCTTCCAATACTGGAAAGGAGAGAATGTATTACTGGCCTCACTCAGTCACCCGTAAATAGGACATCCAGCGTATTCTCTTTTTCTTGGCTCACTGCATTAATTTTTCGATTTACCAACTGAATGTCGCATACATTTTCATATCCCTTTGGTGTTACAAGATATGAAGTAATCCATCAGTAAACATATCAAAAACCAATAGAAACGCAACTGGTTTCAATGCTTTCTTCACATACTCTAACTGTTTAAAATGAGATACAAACTTATTCAGCTTGTAATCTTTGTACCATCGCAAGTAACGCAGCAGCGCTATTGAAGTTTGCTGGTACGATGTCGGATGCTGGAATCTGAATGTCATAGTGATGCATTCAGCACTGATGATTGATAAAATATCAAATGAGTCCAATACAGCATCGTCAATCAATGTTGTGCAGTATTTCAAAATCCGCATCATCTTTAATATCGTTTAAAATTCTAATAGTTCTTCCATGTTTTTTCTCCTTTTGACGCTAGAATCCAGCGTACATCATTTTGATAATATCATCCCGGTCCATACGCACCGAAGAATATAATATAGAATATCACTAAGATACAAAAATACTCCATCGTATAACGAGTGGTTTTGTTTCAAATACTTTACGAATTGGATAACCAATTTCTTTTAAGACATCCACAATCACCACAATTACAAACGCAACCCCAACGGTGATGTAATCCCACGCATCCATACCAAGATATGGAATGGTTGACCAAGCATCCGCCCAATCAATCAAAGCGTGTAAACATGATTGAATCATCGTGATAATCTGTGCTCCAGAAGAAGCCGCAAAGACCATCTCACCAAAACATCGATAATCATAACCTTACAAAACGGAGAGATGATAGCAAACCATTTTGGGTTGATATGGAACTCCTTACAAAGTTCTCCGTTGGTTTCTCCATAAATAATTCTGCGAATATCAAGATGAAGTAATAAATACCATACAGAATGTAATTCCATTGTGGACCATGCCACAAACCATTTGATATCCATACACAGAATAACGCAATCGCAGGTCCAATATACTTTGCGACGGTCTTACCTAGATGTTTTTTACACCACTTTGTTAACTTCATCACTGGCTTTGAAAGCGATACTGGATAGAAGATATAGTCTCTAAAGAATGTACCTAACGTAATATGCCAACGGTGCCAGAAATCCGAAGCACCTTCGCAAAGAATGGCTGTGTAAAGTTCTCTGGTAATACAATACCGAAGATTCTTGCACTACCAATCGCAATATCGATTGATCCTGAAAAGTCCATATACAACTGAATCGTACAGAAGATAGCGACAACTAGTACAAGTCCACCCGATGAATCATGCGATGCAAAGATGGAAGATACAACAGGTGCCAAATGATCCGCAATCGCAACTTTCTTAAACATACCCCAAAGAATACGTTCAAATCCAATAATCATATTCTCCTGTTCAATTGGCTTTCCTTCTGTTTAAGTTTCACCAATCTCAGAGAAACGCACGATAGACCTTCCACTAGCGTTGGAAAGAATGTCTGCAAAAACAATAACTTTGTATAGCACTGTACCGGTTCAATCTTTCCACTATTGATATCCGCAAGATATGAAACAAGTTGTAATGTATAGTAACTAATCCAATTAGACCAAATCTTAATGGTGTAAATGATTGCTGGAACACCGCAAAGATACCTGTCGCAAAAAGTTTGTATACTTGAGGAGCTAATAACACCCCAAGATTTAACAAGATTCCAGCCGTTAAAAATACGACTCTTCTTTTTCTTAAATACTTTTTATCTACACCTTCTGGTGCCTTTCTTTTCATCTCACCTAACTTCTTACCGATGAAGAAGGTAATAAATGTTGTAAACTAAACAATATACTACCAACCACTGTGACCAGACCCGAAGAAGACAAGATTTGCAAGTAACAACACAATCCATCGATACTTCTGTTTTACAATCTGATATAACAACATCATAATCGGCGAAATATAACCAAAATAACCTAAAGCGTTATACGATAAATCATAAGTTAATATCTTTCCATTCCTACAAAATAACATTCAATATTATAGATGCAGTTTTAAAAATTACACTATTTTCTACTGAAAATTATTATCCAGATTTCACATGTTTCACTGTCATCACATATTTTGAACTATTTTCTAAAAAGGACTATAATATGTAAGTAGCAAAGAAATTAAAACTAACTAGGAGGTAGAGATAATGAATCAACAACAACTAGAAACGAATGCATTCAGATTTAGGATTTATTGCTGCCTTGGACCAATCTGGTGGATCTACACCAAAAGCTTTTACTCATATATGGATTAGACCAAACAGCTTATGCAAATGACGAGGAGATGTTCGACTGTGTACATCAAATGCGCACACGTATCATCAAGACACCATCCTTCGAACAAAGACGGTATCTTAGCCGCAATTCTATTCGAGAATACAATGGATCGTACAATTGATGGCAAATATACCGCTGACTATTATGGCAAGAGAAAGGAATCGTTCCAATCTTGAAAGATTGACAAAGGCATTGAAGAAAAAGAACCACGTCAAACTGATGAAGCCAATTCCAAATCTTGTGGAAACACTCAAACTATGCCGTTGAAGATCGTCATATCTTTGGAACGAAAGAACGTTCTGTTATCTACGACTACGATGAACAAGGTATTCGTGATATCATCGCTCAACAGTTTGATATTGCTCTACAAGTATGGCATGCTGGTGCAGTCGCAATCATTGAACCAGAAGTCGATATTCATAACCCCATACAAAGCAGAATCTGAAGCCTTTTATGTTAGAAGTCATCAAGAACATCTAGCAAAACTAGATTCTGATGTAAAAAGTGACGTTTAAGTTATCCATTCTACCGTGAATAACTTGTATGCTGATCTAATGAAGGATCCATGTCGTACGTGTCGTTGCTCTATCAGGTGGATACTCACAAGATGAAAGCTTGTCACCTACTATCACTCAACCACGGTATGATTGCATCTCTTCTCGCGTGCTTTGCACAAGATCTACGCTTATCGACAGACAGACGAAGTAATCTGACGCACCGTGTAAAGCCAGCCATCGCTCAAAAATCTACGCTGCTCCATCGCATAAAATCATAATCACCGTCACTCGCTAAATACCTATGCATGTTTACACAGGTGTTTTTATATGTTGTAGATAAAATACCATTAACAAAACTGTCACTCTTTATAATGATAAAATAGGTATAGTATATGTAGTTTGCTATATCGTACATTTTAATCTTTAAAATTATCTCTCCTAAACTCATTTTGTGAAAGTATTTAAATTCAACGGAAGGAAATGCATCATATGAAGATTCATGATAAAGAGCAAATAAGTAATTTTAGATTCGCTATAGCTAAATTTGTATTAGTCGTAAACAAGGTATAAATATACTGACGATATCAAAATAGTAATTTAATGTTGGTTTTAGATAATAATTCCTAATGAAGAAATTTATATTTCAATTTTGTGCAAACCTACCAAAACAATACCTAGAGAAAGTAATAATTTATTATCAATCACAAAAATATAAACTGTAAGGAAGGTAAAAAGATTGAAAAGTACTACACCATTTTAAAATTGTCTGATAAATTTGATTTTTAAATTTGAAGAAGCTATTCAGTTAATTTTTATGGATTACGATACCTTTTCTATACTCCTTAATAGATAATGAGTAAAATATACGAAATAATCGTAAACACTTTTTCTCTAATGCTATCGATAGCGTAGAGAAAATATAATAAAAGCTACACCTTATGAGCATTATAGCCATGATTAGCGCGTCAGAAATAATAATCATAAGTGTGATTCACCGATGAGCATAGCATTTACGCACCCTAAATCTAATGATCCATTTGACTGCAATTGTATTTTGTCAAATAGTACTGTTTGAAAGATAATTTCCGGAGTTTGTGCATTACGCAACAATATGAAAATATTCTCATGTGGTGCACATTATGCAACTAATCATACTGGATTTTGTTTTCCAGTACCTATGATAACCCAATTGATTTAATTACGGGACCTACCTTTATCTGGTATATGTATTTTTCGGGAAAATTGACTATAATTTAACCCGCTGCACACTCGTGTAACAAGTCGTTTCTCTTATACTGCTTAAAATTTTTATATTGATGCAAGTCGCACAAATTTAAAGAATGTGAGCATGAACGCGAATGCAGATTTGTAATCATTTCGAGATAAAATACCGCAAAGTGATGATGCAATCTCAGTGACTCTGGCTATCACTAGGATTTATAAAGGTTGCTCTTCCAATGCAAATAATTTACCAACAAAATCTGATGAAGTACATTTACCTACAATACAATTATATAAAGATCCATCAACTTACAGATTAACCCACTTTGAAGATGATGAGTTGCCTGACGTACAAATTAGTTTACCAATTATATATCTAGTAGTTCTCTATAACTGCCATGTCCTTCCACTTCCATCTTTTCAATTGGAATAAAGCGCACAGGAAGAACTATCGACACAGTAACGTAAGCCATACCCTTGATCACGCGGCCCATCATCAAAAACTATGTCCTAAATGGCTATCCGCATATCGACTACGCACCTCCGTCGAATCCATGCCAAACTGTCTTAATCAACTCTTCTCGGTAATCACATCAGAGATAATTGGCTTCGAGAATAGCTGACCATCCACATCCCGGCTGAAACTTATCCGTGGACAAGAATAATGGTTCTCCTGAAACAATATCCACATAGATACCTCTTCTGAAATAAATCATCATACTCTATTTTGATAAGGATGTTCTGTCTTTGCATTCTGTGTTACTTCATACTGTAACGCAGTTAACTTCTCTTTCAACTCTTCTTTTGAAGGTTTGTTGTATTTCTGTTTCTAATATATTTTTCTAATTTCTTCGTTCATAGGATTACCCTATCACTTTCAACTAATTTTTGTATAATGAAAATACGAGGTATGATATGGAACTGATTACAGAACTCATGGATCGAAGCAAATCGAGCGTTCTCTAACACGTATCGCTCATCGAGATTATCGAACGAGATAGTTCATCTCCAACGTATGCTTTTAGTTGGCATCAAGCGTCGTGGTATTCCACTCGCACAAAAGCTAGCAGAAAAATATCAAGAAATACACAAATGTTGGAACTTCCTGTTGGGAAGTGGATATCTCTTTATATCGCGATGATTCAACAGAACTAAGTGAAACCCAAAAACAACCAACATCATTTTTACCCGAGAATATTCAAGACTATGTGGTAATCCTGTAGATGATGTTATTTACACTGGTAGAACAATTCGAGCAGCGATTGATGCGGTATTCTCACATGGCCGTCCAAAGGCAATACAACTTGCGGTACTGATTGACCGTGGTCATCGTGAATTACCAATACGACCAGACTTCGTAGGTAAGAATGTCCCAACCTCTCGTGATGAACTCATTGACGTTTCCATCGATGGTATCGATGACGAAACAGTTGTAAAACTCTATAAACTATAAAACATCGGACAACCGATGTTTTCTTTTCGTTATAATGCCGCAATCGCAGACTTGATCTTAGCGTGGTCTTCTTCCGTTCCCTGAACATCAACTTTAGCAATTAATACACCACCAAAGTCCTTTACAATCTTATCACCAGCCAAAGCGAACGTATCCGCATGGCGAGCCATAGAACCAGTCGCCACAACACCCTTTAGGCCAGCCTTATTGTTTTCTAGGAAGCTTTCAACTACACCTGGAACTTCACCATAACCATCTGTATATGTGAAGATCACATAGTCTCCATCAACCTTTTCACTACCATCAACGATTAACATCGCATCTGTATAGCCTAGCTTCTGTCTTACCAATTCATCTGTATTTCCCATTCTTGTCGCAAAAACGATTTTCATTTTATATTTCTCCTTTTGTTTGTTATCACTAACTGATGTCTATAACGTACCATCACTCATGAAACTTTGCAAAATATATGCTCATGCCTTCTGGAGAACGATAACTTGTTTTGTACAAATATGATATTGTTTTACAAATGCTTCTACATCCTTAAAATAGTTTGACAAATAATTTGTATAATCCGATTGATAATATACACGTTGGCTAACCAGTTTAACATTTGGATTTCCATTGAAAATAAACTGCTTGATTGATGCACGATCAACCAAATAAGATTCATTACTCTCACGTAAGATAGACTGTTGACCCCAAGTTACGTGTAATAAAATGTTGTATAAATCATCTATACTTGCTTGGATTATATTTCCCTTCATAACAACTTCAGATAAAAAGATTGCATGTTCAGAAAGTTCTTTGATCCATTGTTTCACTTCTTCTATCTTTTCTGGAATCACTTCAACCCTAGCAAGCGCTTCATCTTCAGGTGCACACCAATCACGAATAATTAACTTTCCACTTTCATTCAAATGAGAAAGTACTACATTCATCGTGCTAGCTGCTTCATTACGAGAAAGATACGATAATAATTCATGAAATACGCTTGACATAAAGATAATATCAAACTTCATATCAGTACTCTTCAAAAACGCAAGGTCGATACAACGAATCCCCTTTTCTTCCAGTAACATCTGTACTTGTCTTGAATTATCTAGCGCATAATACTCCGCTTCAAAATAACGTACATATTCATAAACATCTTCACATGGGCCAGATCCGAAGTCCAATACACGCATTCCCTTTTGAACTTGTCCATCCAAAGCACTCAACTTATCACTCATCGTTGAACGCATGCGTGCATAGTATGATTGTTCATTATGCATATGCTTATTTTCCTAACTCTAATTTATCTAAGACTGGCCGAAGTACACGCATCATGGTCGGGATGATAATACCTGCCACTATCATCTCTAAGATACCATTACTTGTAATCACAGTGATAATCACTGCAGAAACAGCCAAGCCTGTTACACTAGCGTAAACTTGCCCAAAGAATACCCATATCATCCCCATTACCATCAGTGTATGCAATAAAGTCATACCAATCGCAATTAAAGATTCTGCAATAAACTTATTCTTCTTTGCTTTCTTAAATACGGTATATAACAAGCCAGAAAGATATCCTAATAAAATACGTGGCCCAAACGCAATGAGTAAACTCCAAAAATTCCCATGAATATCACCAACTGAATAGAAAGGTGAAAAGCAGAAACTCGTTATCGTTGGCGCAAAGGTTGCCTTTAAAAAGCTAGTCATTCCAAATACAAATCCTAAGATTGCGCCTTCTGTTGGTCCAAGTAAGATACCTGAGAAGATGACAGGTATATGCATTGTCGTAATGGAAATCGCACCTAAGTTAAGATAACCGATTGGTGTCATTGCCATAATGAGTTCAATCGCAATAAACATACTGAGAATCGTCATTTTTTGAATTCTTGTTTTATTACCCATTTGAATGCCTTTCTATATCTTGTACTCCACCCATTTCCCTTGATGGAAACGAATTCGTAATAATGTAAATCTTGTCAACTGATCCGATAATACACCCAGCCAAATACCTACTAAGCCAAGTGAGAATACGGAAGTTAATACCCAAGTTAAAATTGGTCGGATAATAGCGACACTAATAAGTGCCACAGCCAATGTATATTTTACATCACCTGCACCTCTTAAGCATCCACCATAAATAATTTGTGATATTTGAAATAGTACGATAACTGCCACAAAGCGAGCAATCATAACACCCATTTCAATTACGGATTCATCCGCAAAGAAGAACTGATTTAGTGTTCTTCCACCAACGAATAAGACCATCGCAAATATAACCGATATCACTACACCGATTAACTGGCATGCATGCCCATAGGTCTTCGCAAGTTCAGGCTTCTGTTGGCCCAAACTCTTACCAATTAACGATACCGCCGCTACTTGCATACCATCCCCAAACGCAAATCCGAGCGATAAGATATTCATTCCAACCTGATAGGCCGCAAACTGATCGGTACCTAGCTTTGCCGCAAGTACAGCAGTCGTCATAAAACCCACACGCATGGCCCAGTTTTCAAAAAGAATATTCGCACCCAACTTTTGAATCGCATTATATGCGCCAAAATCCGGTTTAATCTTCTCTTCAAGAATATAGGGAATCGATACATAACTATCTTTTAAACTAACGATTGTATACTCATACCACATGCAAATACAGTACTAGTACCGTCGCAAACGCCGCACCAAATAGTCCCCATTTGGAAAAGCCAAAGTTACCACCAATCAATAGATAGTTAAAGATGATATTCACGATGGATGATGTAACATTTGTGACCATCGCAATCTTTGTGTTACCAGCACCACGTTGTGCAGCGTTAATCACTAGTGATAATACATTGAATATCATTCCAATCTGTATCACCCTAAAATAAATCACTGCACCCTCATGTGTATCCGCATTAGAACCACATAACGCAATGAGCGGATCCGCAAAAATCACTGTTACAACAGTTAACGCAATACATAACAATATAACAACCACCAATGAAGTCACTAATACCTGATTTGCGTTTCGTCGATTATTCTGTCCAAGTCTCGTGCAACTAAGGCAGATACGACGTTAATCGCAAAGAAGAAAACTAAGACTGAGATACTTCGGTTGAAGAATCAACCCCTGTAGCTGCTACCGTATATGTACCCATAGAGGAAACCATAAGTGTATCGATAATACCCGCAAGAGACACAAAACACTTTCCAGCACAGCTGTTATGCCATACGTATCGCTTCTGTATACTGTTCTCATGGCGATGTTCTTCAACATTTCTCATTCTCATTGATTTCTGAAAACCTCACCCAAATGAAGTGAGGTTTTCAATTATGCATTTAATTTCTTTTCGATATCTTCAATATCGTTCTTTAACTTCTAAGAAAGCCTTCTTTTCTTCAACTCTGACGTTGAATACTGCGAACTCTCTCATAGTCACTTCTGTTTCATATTCCTGTTCTTGAAGTCGATTGATTTCTTCTCTTACGACTGGAAGTTGTGACTTCTTGTAGTCGAAGGCTTCCCTGAAGACGCTTTTTGACTATCTTCACGCTTACCATTCCAGAATACTTCTTTTGCCTGTGTGAATGTTTCCCATAATGCGTCATTCTGTTCACTACCAGAGTATCCAGCAGCACGCCATTCCTTATCAAGCCGCCTTCATACGCTCTGTCTTTCTCACGACCATAATCCTTTTCAGCAGCGATTGTCTCGCTTCTTCAATTACAGCATTCTTGATACGGATACTTTCCTTCTGCTTTTCATCACGCTCTGTAAAGAACGCTGTTCTTTCATCATAGAAAGCCCTGACGTGATGCGTTAAACGTATTCCAAAAGTTCATCATCCTTATCGCGAGCCTGCACACTGATTACCTTCCATGCGTCCATAAGACCATTCATCTTTTCAGATGTCTCACGGAAGTTATCAGTCTTCTTTGCTAGCTCTTTTGCCTGCTTTGATTAAATCAAGTTTCTTCTCTTCATTTTCAGAATGTACTTGTGTTAGATTATCAAAATAGTTACGACGCTTATCATTGAATTGGTTACGATAGCCCTTAAACTGTTCCCATAGAATCATCTTCTACACCTGCATTGCCAAGTGTTTCCCATTCATCCTGTAAATTTCTAAATTCTGCTTGTGTTTCCTTCCAGTTTGTAGAATCTGCTAAACTAGCAGCCTTTTTCGATTAACTTCTTCTTTCTTCTGCAGTTTTGCGCTTTGACGCTGGCTTTCTGCATTGAACTTTTCTAAAAGTCTTACCAAACCAAAATTGCATATTCTTCATCCTTTGGCGTATTCCAGTTCTCGATTGTTTCGAATTGCTTACGAATTTCTTCGAACTCTTCTACTGTGAAATATTCTCTGCTTGACGGCATAGTTCCTGCTTCTCACGAAGATCATTTTCCATATCTTCAAGTGCAGTATCATTATGAGAAGTACCGCATTCTACGCCACCTCCTAAATATGCAGGCTTTTTGCCAAGAGAACATTCTGTATTCTCCATTTGTTTCGATACCAAACCATCTACCATGGCCATCATTTTGATCCTCTTTGGTAACACAAAATTGCCATTTTCGTCCTTTCGCACCGTATAGAACTTCCACAACCTTACCATCAAAAAGTCTTATGTGCTTTAAAGCTGACCTTTGCTAATTTCTCATCAAATCCTTCTAACGTTTTTTCCAATTCATTGTAATTCCTCCTGTTTGTCGTGAATACGAAAACTCTATTAAATATTATACATGATAATTAAAGTGTTTGATGTCTCGCGTTTTACATGTTCATAAACAATTTTTCGCGATATCTTCAACATTCTCTTTCTTACCATTGCGCATCCACACAGTATAGATGTTAAACAACGCACCAGAATAATAATACAAGTGATATTCACGTAACTCATCTTCACCCTGTTCAAATACGTAACTATCGATATAGTAATTTAATCCATCCTGTAAGATTGAAGATAGATTTGATTGGTCTAAACACTCAATAAAAAGCGTTCATAATTACAGAAATATAAAAATCCTGCAAGGATCATCTCATACGAACGTACTTTTTAAATCCTTTTGCACGTTGTACTACTGAACGAATTCATCCACAATCATCTTCATGTAATCACTGAATATCTCGCGCTTACTACTATAGTTTTCGATAATACGTCATACGTCGATACACCTGCCATACGGCATATTTCCGTTACTGTAATATCATCATATGTTTTGGTTTCCATCAAACGTATCAGTGCCTCACTAATACATTGACGATTAAATGCATTTTGTTGTTCCTGTTGCATAAATTCTCCTGATAGTTGTATTTTAACATATTTTCGATATCTTTCCTACTATGTCCAATCCCCATCAAGCATAAACAAAAAGAATATTGAAACCAATCGATTCCAATATTCTCTCGTTTATTTATAACCAAGAACCATGTTTCTTGATATAGAACTTCTTCAATCGATTTCAATCGTAGTACTATAGAGTGCCAAGATAATAATCAAATATACAAAGTATTCAAATGGCATTTCTGTAAAATACAGTATTCTTTAGATTATCAAATAAATATGGAATTGAAATACCTACAAGATACCAAACGCAGATGCTAGAGCTAGTCTAGAATCACACTTTGAATCAATGATAGGACGCTTCGATGTACGAATAAACTGTACAATCAAAAATCTGAGAAATCAGCCTTCAATAAACCAACCAGTCTGGAAGTAATTCTGCATGGCTAGTGTATTGTATCCTAAGATAAACCACAATACCAAGAACGTCAGTACATCAAATACAGATGAGAAACCACCCATGACATTCATGAATGACACAAGCGAAGCACTATTCCACTTATGCGGTGTCTGTAGGAACTCATCATCGACGTTATCCCATGGAATCGCAATCTGTGTAAAGTCGTAAATCAAATTCTGAATCAAAAATCTGTAGTGGTAACATCGGTAGAATGGTAAGAAGATTGACGCAATGAGTACCGAGAAAACATTACCAAAGTTACTGGATAATGCCATCTTCATATACTTCAAGATATTTCCATAAATACGTCTACCTTCATAAATACCATTGAGAATAACCGTCAAACTCTTCTCCAGCAGGATAATATCCGCACTCGCTTTGGCAACGTCAGTACCATTATCCACGGAAATACCAACATCCGCATCGTGTAGACTATGGGCGCATCATTTACACCATCACCCATATAACCAACTACATGACCATTATTGCGTAACGCATCCACAACACGCTTCTTTGCATTGGCGATAAGCGTGCAAAGATATCATTCTTCTCCACTACAGAAGATAATTCCGCATCACTCATATTCTCTAAATCAGAACCTGTAACTGCACTTTGATCGCCAACCTTCATACCAACAAGCTTGCATACATGTTCGACGACAACAGGCGCATCACCAGATATAACCTTTACATGTACACCAGCATCATACAAACCACGAATTGCTTCTTTTGCGTCTGGTTTTGGTGGATCAAGGAAGGCAATGATTCCTAAGAATGTCATATTTGTTTCATCTTCCGCATGGAAGACAGTTGTATCACCCTACGATTTTTCTTCTTTGCGGCAACACCGATGACATGCATACCTTCTTTATTTAGTTCTTCCGCAAGATCGTTGATTTTCGCAAGATCTTCTTCGTGAATATCCATGTATTCCTTCTTCACGCGAATACGACTGCAACACTCTAATACAGACTCCAAAGCACCCTTTGTAATAAGTACTTCATCCTGTGGCATCGGAAGATTTCTTCAACATTTCCACCCTAAGTGTTCACCACCAGGATTAGAAATCAAAACACTCATTCTACGACGTTCAAAGTCATATGGAATCTCATCAGACTTCACATAACCACCAGCGTATTTATGTGCATCATTCTCTTCGCCATAGGCTAAGATTGCACGGTCAATCAGATTCTTAACTCCCGTAGAGTAGTATGCATTCATCCATGCATAATTCAATACTAAATGTGAATCCTCACCATTTACATCAAGATACTCTGCAATACAACATGATCCATCGTTAGTGTACCGGTCTTATCGGTACATAGAACATCAATGGCACCCTAAATTCTGAATCGCAGACATATTCTTAACAATTGTCTTCTTCTTCGCTAGGAATTTAGCACCCTTGGCAAGTGTTCCGTTAACAATCATCGGTAACATACCTGGTGTAATACCTACCGCAACAGAGATAGAGAATAAGAAACGCTTCTAACCAATTCTTCTTCACCAAACCATTAATCAATAACACGAAGATAACTACTACAACCATGTAAGTAATTAAGATTCTTGTAATCTTCGACAAACTCTTATCAAAAATCCGTCTCTTTCTTCTTTGTATGAATTGTAGAAGAAATCTTACCTAGATAAGAACTTTTTTCCCGGTACGTACTACAACACCAACACCTGTACCGGAATTCACAGTAGAACCACCCAAACAGATATTGTTTAACTCTGCCGCATTGACAGTTCTATCATCAACACCTTTATATTTTTCAACTGGAATGGATTCCCCTGTAAAAGGCAGAAACAGAAACGAATAAGTCCTTACTTTTCAAGAAGATATAAGTCACCACTGACAATATCTCCAGACCCAATCAATTGAATATCACCAGGAACCACTTCTTCCACCGGTACTTCTCTTACCTCAGTACCATCTTCTGTTGGAACTTGAATTCTAACCGTATCATGCTCCATCTCTTTAACTTCGCATATCACGGTAAGAACCATAGTCTTGGAAGAAACGAATTACTGCACTCATACATGCTAGTGCAAGAATAATTGTTCCAGATAAGATATCCGACTCCACAACAAAAGTCACAATCAGCTAATACAAGTAAAACGATAATAAACGCATCCGCAAAACTATGTACAAGGAAATACGCTCAACTATGTTTCTGCATCGCAGATAAATCATTATAGCCGTACTTCTCTAATCTCTCTTCTCTTCTTCATCGCTTTAATACCATTTCGTGTACAAGCTAATTCCTGTAGAAGACTAGATTCTCTGTTTTCGCAATCTGTTGAAACTCTTGTTCAACACTAGTCGATTTAGGTGTAGGACCTAACTTCTTCCTCATTATTTAGAATCATATCTCCACCTCTTTTCATTTACACAACAATCTTAGTCACTTTCACACGTAATACGTCAATGAATAATCCATCAAAAAGCTCACAACAAAGTTGTGATAAATAACGCTATTTTTAATGACTCGTAAATACCGGTTGGCATCTAAACGAGAACGGAAGATATGAATGTCCTTTTCCTTATATTTTGAAAGAAGATCTAAAACTTCCGGTCTATCTTCCTTCTCATAATTTTTGACAAATTCAATCAAATCTTCATCAACTTCATCTTCTACCCATGGCATGATCCTGTACGAACCTTACCAACCGTCCATAAATGCCTTGAATATAACACTATCCACTGGATAATCCAAGAAGAATAGTATCACATGCTTGCATACGCATTTCCATAGAAGAACCATAATACCATCTATGATCCATGTATCTTTTGAATCAGTTCTTTAACACGTTCAAGAATACCGTCTTTTCCACTGTTGTTTTATCTCGTCATTCCAGATTTAACTGATCCAAGTGAAAAAGTGGAATTCTAGTACATGCATGCAGATGTCTTGCAAAATGTACTTTACCACCTGCACAGCATCCAATCTAATTACTATCTTTCATCTTACCTTCACTATCTTTGGTCCCTTATAATAACATATAAAGTCAATTGGACCATAACACTGCATGATTCAATCGCTTTATGTTCCTTTCCTCATACACAAAGCCCAGCTTTTCAATTAATTTCTAGAGAGGCTTTTGTTGTCAGTGAAAACAGGATACACTAAAACATCTGTACCAAATTATGCTCAAAAAGTGACAATTTATCACAGCCTGTACCGCTTCATATGCATATCCTTTTTCTTCGATAGCTTTGGATTCATCACAAAAACCTAACCTCTAGGAAGAAACTGCTCTATCATCATCTTGAAGGTTAATCATGCTCTATCATCTTTTTGATTTCTTCAAGATGATACTAAATCTTTTTGCCGACATAGAATTTCCATTAAAGCTAGATACTGTTTATCTTGCCTTTCTTGCATGATAGCACCTGATCATCGCTCGTTCTGTTCATCCGACATGATCTCAAATAAATCATCTTTATCAGAGAATTCAAATTACGTAGGAATTAAACGCTCTGCTGCAATTCTATCCATATTATTTCCTTTCACTTTTCATAGCCCGTTTCAAATGAAGTACACTGTAGCGAGTTTTAAAAGTTTATTAACTTACGCTGACTGAACCTCTTTGTTTCTCTTTTCCATGCAGTGCTTTTACTCGTGATGTAATTGTTGCATTTTGGAAGTTCTTTCTCCAATTGATGTACATCAAAAAGAAGAAACCATCGTCATTTTCAACTGAGATACTGATAACCATCCTGTACTTCTTTTCTCACTAATGCCCCCATTTTGACCTGTCAAAGTATACTACACTCTTTGGAGTTGGTTAATCCTATCTCATCAGATACAAAGTCGACGCGAGACTGAGGGTACATTCATCAGGAATGACCCATCTGCTCGTTCATCTTTCTCGTGCAGTGGTATCACACTCATCCGCACATAACTTCTGTTACTGTCTTTTAGCAGAACATTCCCATTCTGAGCAGCTTGTTTTTGTGTTCATACATAAGTATCTCTGTATATTCAAATTATAGCATTTCAGGAGAAACAAAAAGATACTCTCGAGTATCTTACGAGAGATTATTATTTGACTTCAGGAAGAGCTACAAGATTCTTGTTGTATCTGTAGTTAGAATCTCATTGAAGTTATCCATTGAGTATTCAATCATATTTGCTAAAAGCTTCATCTGTATTAGAACCGATATGTGGTGTTACCAATACCTTTGGATACATCTGTACGAGTCTCACGAACAGTGGGATCAGAAAATCTCTGCAGCACTAGCCCAACTTCTCGAAGAAGAATGATGTTTCGTTAGCGAATACGTCTGTTCCCATATCCATCTAACTCACCAGACTTAAGAGCAGCTAAGATTGCTTCGTTATCCTGTACTCACCACGAGCAGTATTTAAGAAGATTGGGCCATCCTTCATCTTACTAAAGAATTCAGCGTTAGCCATCTTATCGTTTCTGACCAGGGAAGTAAGGAACGTGCAAGCTTTACGATATCAGACTGTGCAAGTAATTCATCGAGAGTTACATAGTCTAGTGCTTCTCTGCAAGTACTCATTTCACACGTCATCAGCCAAGCACCCATGGCGCCCAGCCCTATACATCTTAGCTTCTGTGAAAACCAATTCTACCTAGTACCCGATGGTACTACTGTGCAGTTTACGCCGAATTTCCAGCAGAAATATGTTGGTGAAACGACAGAAGTCACCTGAAGCGAGTTGCGCTTGTAGCAGCAGCGTATGACGTAACACATCACACCTAATGTTGAGGTAATGCTACAGCGATAGGGTTTGGAGAGTAACGGGAACACGTGCAGCGTGAAACCTCAGTCTGCGGCAGCCTGGCAGTCATTATGGTTGAAAACCCTACTGTACGCGTAAATACATACTGATTCCATAGCCTTTGGCTTTTCTGGAGTACTGGCGGTCTCGCAACACAGTTACCACGTAATAAAGACTGCATCAGCGCCTTCACACTCTGTGATATTCTCGTGAGTTGTTAAACCTCAACAAGCTAAGTCCGTAGCTGTACTTATTGTACTTGTGGAGACGAAATCTACTTCATTTGGTCGAACACCATAACATACTACTTTAAATGACGCCATTTCACTCCTTCTGTCTATTATTTATGGTATAGCGGGACACTTATCCCGCTTTATTATAATACGATGTCATTAAAAGATTCCTAAACGTCCAATCATTTCAACGATAACGATCGAATAGGAGCCATAATTACGGCTGCTAATGTCGCAAATCAATGAAGCGTTAGACGCAATAAGCGGCACTCTTTTCAAAACGAGATTGCAAGACGCTGCAACTGTTTGCGGAGGTGTAGCCATCATAATAACTATTGTACCTAAAGACACAAAGGTTAACTGGTGAGTGAGTTACTGTTAGATTGCTAATACAACGATGTAGAATGCAGGAGAACTCAATGACTAATGAAATGTGCAGTAAATGCGCTTCTTATGGTGTCCTGCTTCACTAGGATCCTTGAGACTTACTGAGACCAAAGTGTAGCAGACCAATTGCTAACCAAGCAAGTGGAGAAGCTAAACTTCCAGCTAAGCAAGTCAAAATCTGAGTATTTCTGTGGAGGTGCTAAGGTCGCTTGTACGCGAATGAGAGCTGACTTATTCACCATTTCACCCGACGTTGCATCGCTTTCAGTAAGCCTTCTGGTAACCTGCGTAAAGTAATAGCATGCTTAAACGCACACAAGAATGGGCCAAGAATGTAGCGCGATAACGTAGCTTAAGAACACAGACTTGATGTTCTTGATGTCAACTCATCTTTAATCCACTCATCTTGATATATCCATAAGAATATAAGAAGATCTCCTTGTAACACTGTTGAAGATAGAGATTTCATTATAGCGCACCTTCTGCACCATAGATTGCTGCGCATACGAATTCGAAGTTGTGCACCAAAGATACGCCAAGTACGCGTAAGCATCCTATGTTCATCGCTTCAAACTGCGTCGGGCGGAATTCATAAGAAGATGAAGTAAGATGTAAAGTTACGATACCCCAGATTAATACATTTAAACTATGTAAATGTTTCTGTAGTTTGATTGGCGCCGTCGTGGCTTAAATGCACAAGCGCTGCGCTGGATACTGCGAAAGGCTGCGCCTGTGTGATGCTTTCGCCGTGTGATCATCGAAATACCCTTTCTTACGACGTATAACGCCACCTATTAGGATACATCATATGCGCTAGAAACGATGACCGAACTGATCTTTTCAGTTTGATAATGTCTTTACAGATATCAAAATTCATGTAGTAGTCCTCTTTCAAATATATTTCAATATTTACGCGACTTAGTATAGTCATCAAAGCTATATATAAGCTTAAGGAAATATGCTGCTCCAATCCGATAGTTTTCATTTAAAATCATCAACTTTGAGAATCTCTTCATTTAATCTATCCATTCTGCTAAAGCCTCCTCTCCTCTGAGTTGCACATCTTCTATCGATCAAGCATATTTCTTGAGTCGATTCAGCTTACTCAACAAATCGAAATCTTCTCTCATCGCAAAATCAAAACTATCAACAGACTTATCAATGTCATTCATTGTCCCAATGATAAAGACATTTTCAGAATATAAAATTTCTCATTTGATATGCATGCATGTTAGAATATTGTGTTGTTACTGCCAGATTTTTCCACGATACCTAGCGATCGATAGAGAAACGAAGATTCTCTAGAAATTACACCACGATTACTCATCAATAAAATATATATATCCTTCTGGCGCTCACATCAGTTTTAGTTACATTTAAAGCGCTTTCGCTTTAATCGCCTTAAATAGCATAGTCATAGGAGTAATTTTGTGTTGCAACTGTTTTCACCAGCTAGTAATATCACTCACTTTTTCAAAAATCCAATCCAGATTCAAGCATCCTACGTATCTCGTCAATATTTAAACTTAGTTTATCAACTGTTTCGTTCCCCGGAATCGCTAGTATAGATACGTTTGTCATCATTAGTAGTGATAGTGAATTTGCTTCCTAATTGTTTTAAATTCATCTTCCTCTAGTTCAATATTCGAAAAGAAATTAGTCACAATTATTCACTGATGCCTGCTCCAATTTCTTTTTGGCTTTATGTGAATTTCAAAATTTTGTCTTGCTTTTTCAACAAACGATTTAAAACTCCATCTGCAGTTCGAACCACATTCCATCCTCATTCATCTTTGGACGCAGACCTTCCACAAAATCAGAATAATAGACTTGGATGAAAATTGAACAAACTCTATCGGTTGTTGCTTAGCTCATCTGTCAACTCAGTGTACTGTCTTCTGTATATCCATCACTTATAATATCTGCAGCACTTGCTATAGCTATATGATTCCAGTGTCTGGTGCACCTCCTAAATACAATATTTTTAGATTCTAATAGTACTTAAATATGGATCAGCCTGAACCCTTTTCCCCGTCAATCTCCTGACTTTCATTTAGCTCACTACTAATCTTTTGTCTCTTTCATTTTTCTGTTTTGTCTGAATTTTGAATCCATGTGATTCAAACAAATATTCTTAGCTCAACTGTATTATATCCAGTTGTTACAATCTCTCCCCCATTTTCACCATATGACTGCTATTACATATTACATCTTTGGTGGATATTTCATCATCGTGCAAGCACGAGTTCATATTGTGTGCTTTTTGTGTTTGTCCGAATACCATGTTCATCTAAAATTTTTAATGTAGATAATATACATATCTTTTTTCGAATCTTTGAATAGCCACTTTCTCCTCCTCGTAATATTATTTATCTTATCGTTTATAACTGTGTATCTTTTATTTTGATTATATGTAGCCACAAACTCTTTCAACTAAGTATGGTATTCGCAATATACATTACGTATTTAAAAACCCATTCTTCATCAGAATGGGATAGTTTACAAACTTATAGTACCTGCTGCTTGGGGACATTCATCTTTCATGATTGTCTTCGATATCTTGTCATGAAGAATCGATACTCCCTATCCATCAAATGCCATAACTAGCGAAAGAACACTACTAATTGCACAACGATATAAATGATACAGACTGATATCTTTCTGCCATAAAAATGCCGAAGAAGATTCCACTTAGAATAACACCAAAGGCATCATAGAATAAACCTCACATAAAACGGAGCCTACGAAGTAACGTAACGCAAAGTCCTTCATTGTCGCTGGTTTTATCATCTTCACGCACAACTTTAATCTGCATTACCTTCTGCATCATTGTTGAACCACCTGTAATCTTGGCAGGCACAAAGACGAAGTAGAAACTGTGCAATAAGCATACTGAACAATAACACAAGAATCTGTGTTGTTTGGATACCTTCAAAGACTCATTGGAGAATCTGAATATTTCCATTATTCATCAATCCATATACAATCCCCTGTCACAAATAGTGACAAACGATTTGTGATAATAAAATCGATGACAAACGCAAACTCTTCTGCAAGAAAGGCATTTTTGATTATTTTTGTAGTTTTGTTGTTTTCTTTTCTTAGTTGCTTATTTTTACTCATGCTTATAATCCTTCCGCAACAAGATCTCCTCTTCCGCGACGATCTTAAGTGTTTCAATACTCATTAACTCGATCTTCCGCATGAACCAACAACAAATTCACACTGATATTCTCACCATTTGCTTCTTGTGTAATCAGCTCTGCATGCGCTTGGTGTGCTTTTATTGAAAAACTCCTCTGCCTCCTGCATACACTCTCTTGGCTTCCTCCACATCTCTTCGCATGACGATATGCATCTCGGAAAGAGAATTTCTTGCTTCTCCCTACCGACGCAATAATTTTTAAAGCAGATTAACTCTAAGCCTTCCATTTTTATTTACTCTCAATTCCCTAGTAATGATACTTCTACCTTTTCCAAACTGACACAATCATAGTCATCACTTTCGCGATAAGCATAACTTATACTTTCCAACTGTTGTAGTAGTGATCTTTACACCATTCCTCACAGCTACCATGGAATTGATGTAATCCTGTTTGTTCTTTTAACGCTCTAATATTATTCGTATTGATTCCACTACCCGCGCAAGTAGTTCAACTCGATCACCAAACGCACTCTGTAATTTTTCATACCGATGTTCCTGCATCGCAGAGGTTGTAACCTGCTTGTTAAGATACGATCATCACCACAATCAATTAATTGTTCGATCGCATGCATAGGGTCATCGACACAATCAAATGCACGATGGAACACTGCTTCTTTTTGATACTGGGATGGATTAACTCCACCATCTGTTTCTGTCACATTGATTGTCGCATCAGAATTTAGAAAACCAAAAGAAATTCCATCTGCTCCATTCTCCAACAAGATTTTAGCATCTTCAAACATCGTCTCTGCATTTCAACCATCATCATAACAAAATCCAGCTGCTCGAGGTCTATCCATACAGATAACCTTAAGTGATGTCTTTCTTTTACAAGTCTTAACATCGCAAGACTAGGTGTTAATCCACCAAGATGTAAAGCACTATTTAATTCAACACGGTCTGCACCACCAAGCTGTGCATTGATACAATCCGTACACTGCCAGCACATACTTCAACATAACTTTTTCATTCCTGAATCGGTGCCATCCTTCTTGCATGTATCGATCGATCCACCTTGACTAGCAGTTGTAATCACTCGTCTTACCATCAATACAATTTTGCTAGATATACTTTTTGCTTCTTCGTTTTCACGATATATCACAAACGAGAAGTTTTGAATGTTCGTAGCACAACCATAATCTACCATCTTTATCAATTGCCATTAACACTAAGGTCACCCGCAAAACCACGACTCTTTTTCAGTTTTGCGTCTAACTCATCTACCGTTCTTGACGCTTCTTGTGGCCCCATTCCTTCTTTCATCTTACGGACGATTTCATAAGAGATACATCCCTTCATTAAATCTTCGCCAAGACCTGTTGCAGTAGCTCCACCAACTTCAGAGTCTGCATAGAAACCACCACCGACGATAGGAGAATCTCAATGCGCCCAGCTTTTTTCATAAACAACCACTGTAGAAGTTCCTGCAACAATCTTTCCTGCACTTATCTAATGCAACTTCACCAACGGTATCATGGCCACTCATATGGTTTTGAAGTTCTTGATTGCGTACTTTTACACGTTTACGATAATGTTGCTTTGGCCTCATCTGTTAACATTGTCTCTTCTTTCAAAACCTTTTTGCTTGCATACTTTTCAGCACCCTCTGCAACAAGTACGCAATTGACAGTATCTTTTGATAACTCTCTAGCAATAGATATCGGATTAGCAAAATCCTTAATACCAGCTACAGCACCCATCGCCATTGTATTTCCATCCATATATCCTGCATCAAGTTCTGACAATCATCTCTTCATTTGGTAAACCACCATATCCAACTGATTTATAGTATGAAAAACTCTCACATAGTGTATTGTATGTTCAACTGTTTCCCCACCGCTCTTACCTCTCTTTAATAAGTTACCTGCTTCCCGTACACCTTCCAGTGCCATCTCGCCAAGTCGCAATTATCGCCCACATTCAAACATCCTCCTAGTCTATCGGTTTCGATAGAAACCACCTATAGAAATCATCCGTTCTATATACATTTATGATTGCACGAGTGATCAACACTTAATATCAGAGTGCAATCTCCTTCACCTCTAATGCTCGAGAAAACAACAGTATTCAACATGTAATCCCTTTTTGATGAGAATATCCTCCATAGCTTTTTCCAAACCGAAATACCATGACGATACTTCTTTGTATATGCAGCTATAATTTCTTCAGGCATCTTACTTGTTATCTGTATCGTACTACGGTCATATCTTCGATACAGACTTTCAATAACTTTGGTCGATACAAACTGCATAATAATAGAATACCCTGCACGCTCCCATCCAGACACAAAACCAAAGATACATAACAAGATACAGTTAATATACAAAAACATATGTCCAAATACTCTACCTGTCTTATTTGAAACATATAAGGCAATAAAATCTGTACCACCTGTACTTGCATTACCTACTAACGCAGCCACAATTCCTAAGCTGTATACCGCACCACCAATAACGATGTTTAACATGATATCATCAAACAAAAATATCAAATTGAAATACAGTTAAGAATATTGACACATGCAAATTGCAATGATGATAGTATAGTAAACTTTGTTGAAATAGACTTACTACAGAGTATCGCTACTGGTAGATCCAGTAATACTATCATTAGCGCAACTGGTATTTGTATTTGATGTTGACTGCCCATCACATTGATTAATATTGCAAGACCCTGCAAACCCACTCGACAACAATCCGGCAGGTCTTAAAAACTTTTAAGGCATAAGTTTGCAACAAAGCTGAAAAGATGACACAGAGAATACTGAATAATAAACGGATCGATTGTTTCTGCTTAAAATCGATGAGTTTTCTTTCATTCCATCCTCTTTTTCTATTACTATTTTAATCAATTCTCAGTTAGATTCCTATGTTTTGTTTTTCCTACTATTAGGAAAAATATTATTCTACGCTACGAAAGGTGATTATCATGAATAAACGATAAGAAAATTTCTTCACATTCTAGGTGAAGAAAACAAATGGTTCACTGCAATGAACTCGCTAAATTATTATCTGTATCTAATCGTATCGATTCGCTCTGATATTGATACAATCAATAAAGTTTACTCTGAGTAGCTAATCACCTCAAATCTTCGAAGTGGATATGCACTCATCCCTGAAAAACTATAAACAATTTCAATCAAAACGACAAAAACTTATTGCAGAGTTCCTCGAAAGAAATTTATATTTTAAAGTCACTCTCTTATCGCGTGATTCTATCTATATTCCTGACTGTTAGAACAGTTAGTATTTCTGAATACACTCTCGATGCACATCTCAAAGAGATTCGAAACAACTAGCAAATTATCAAAACTCAAACTCAAGAAATCATCAAACCATCTCGTCCTGACTAGGGCTCTGAAAATGAACTACGTAAATTATACAAGCATCTTCTCATGGACGAGACCAAGTAAAATTTCTAACATCAACGAGCTAGCAAATCTATATCAAAGCTTTGATTTACTCAGATGTAAAAGTCGAGTTGGAAAAACTTATGCAAGACACAACTATGTAATTAACGCAAAATGCATTACCATCCATTCTATTACACATCAGTATTTCCATCGATCGTATTCCTCAGTGGAAAACACATTGAATCAACATACACAAGTCTCCAAGATCCACGATGCGATCGAATATAAGATTGCCAAAGAATCTCTACGAACGAATCGCAATCTTATACCAAGCACATGTTATTGAAAGTGAAGTTAATATCCTTGCATTATTACCGATGGGAAACAACCCTGCTCAAATCAGTGATACAGAAATCTCCAACTATATGCCAGATGGATTACTCTGCAGTGATATCGTAAATGAGTTGATTGCGTTTATATACTTGGTCATCATGGCATCGACTTCTCTAAAGATGATGATTTTTAAACTAGGCCTCAACACTCCATCTTCAATCATTAATTGAACGCATCAGTCAAACCCGACACAACCAACTTATACCTGCAAGAAATCAAACGTAAGTTCCCACCGATATTTGAAGTGGTGTAAGCACTGCAACCTTCCTGTGCAAATAGGCTACACATCAACATCAATGAGGGATGAAATTGGTTTTCATTACTACATCTAGGACTCGCATACGAACGTATCTATCACCTCTAAAAACTCAGAGCGGTATGGATTTCATCCGTTGGTGAAAAAGCATTCTATACCCAACGCAAAAAGATTGAAACGATATTCTATGAGCACATCGAGATTGTCAAAGTGCATGCATACTTCCAGGAAGAACTCATCCTCGCGAATGAGCCAGACTCTATTGATATGCTCAATTCCACTACGTCATAACCTGAAGATTCCAACTATTGAAGTTTCATTACTGTGCGGCAAAAATGATGAAGCTAAACTTTTTCGAAATGATTCACGAAATCGAAAGAACACGTACACAAAAAGAATTCTCACACAAATCTCAAAAGGATTGATTTCAAAACAGTTCTTCTATAATCATCAACTCTTCAATACACCACAAGAGATTCTAGAGTTCATGTCAAAAGAACTCAAAAAGTTTCTATTGTAACAGATGCATTCTATCCATCTGTTGCATGACGGAAGAACTATCACCAACATCGTTTAATTCTTAATCTTTGCAACACCACACCCAATTGACTCCTCTTGTCTAAAAATCCGCAATTTCACTCATGTTATTAGATAAGCTGCTCTATGGGCAAGTATGAGGTACAGCTTATTTTTCTACTAGCAATCGATAAACCTGATACCACAACACTGAAACCATTCTTCGATTGGGCTGTTTCGACAGATGATTACGAAAAGTTATCACACTTAATTTCAAGTAACACTATGAGGAATTTATTAGTTATCTCATTCATAAAAAATCAAAAGAAGATGCAACAAGGATAATTCTCCTGAACATCTTCTTTTTCATTTCTCAAATGAAATTTCAAAATACTACAAAGTAAATCTAAATTTTTGCCAAGGTTTTAGACTCATCCAGAATAAAAGAGTTCTTCTTCACGGATATGTCCAACTCACATTGGTTCTTCCACTATTCTTCATATCCGTAACGCAACCTGCAGTTCACCAGCATATGTTCCATATTCACTCACTATCAATCAACACATCACCACGATGAATCATATCTGGTGTATGGAATACATCAAAGTGGTGACCTCTATATTTCACTCTACTTTGACTTGAACGAATCATGCATGGATTTAAATCACCTCGATTTAGATGGAGTTCTTCTCATCAATCTTCTTTTCTCTGTTTCAGGAATATTTGGTTCAAGTTCAACTCTTGAAATTGCAACATCTAAAGAAACATGCTTTAAAGCTTCTTCTCTGCTGCACTTGATAACAGTTTGCATAATAATATCGTCAATCATATCTAATGCGACTAGATGTTTTAATTGAATATCGACGGCATATGACGATGCATCTCTAATGTACATAAACCATCTGTTGTAGGCCATGGTCCATACGCATTTTTTTCCAAAGAGCCGATAAACGCAGCTGTTCTCAATCCATAGTGTCTAAACTTTTCAGAACATTTCAAGAAGAAATCTAAATCCAATCCTGGTATAATCGTGTGGATAAAAATTATGACATGCACACAACTGATAACGATTTGCTGATAGTCCATGATTGTATCAATTGTAGTGTACTTGAACCCATGTTAACTTTCTACTTTCAATCCATATGGATTGTATGTCATAAGCGCTTCTTCAAACCACTGAAACCTCTATCCATACGGATACTCATCCGCATGAATATCATGGAAGAATTTCAAATCTGTATAACTAACACCCAATTTCTTTAAATACAGATGGATTCACATCCAAGATAATTTCATAACCAAGACTCTTTATGTAATCATGAATCTTTGTAAACTCTTCCTTAATTTTCATTTGCTGGCTTTTCTTACAGATATAGTAAGAAAAATATTCTCTTTGCACCACTTTCACCTATTTTCTTTTTAAATATGCAAAAACGATCTCTTCAATACTACTTTTCTGGATAAAACTCGAAACTCCTAGTCTTCCACAACTCTCCTCCTCTAATGGATTTTCAGGTATCTGTTCTGTACTTTAATTTATATAGTGTCCATGCATAAATTCTTTGCACACGCACCAAATCATCAATATTGACCCATTCATTTGGCTGATGTGCAATCCCATTTTGTCCTGGAAACTTGGCCTATACGGAATAATGGAATCACAAACATGGGCATATGTTCCGCCTGTTGTTGTCGTTGGTTTAACGCTAGTATCCGTCGCCTCTTCATATGCTCTTCATTGTCTACAGCCATGAATCTTAGTGGTAGCACTCACTGGGGAATCTCGATACTAACTTTCACTTCTAAAAACCTCACTGCTTTTATTTGAATCTGCTGTATAATCTTATCCATATCACAGTTGGATAACTAAGCGAGAAACGAATTCTATCTTATTATTTGCATACAATAAAAGTTTATTGTGAATCTTCATTTCACCAAAATGTTCATCCTTTACGGCAATGCCTAATCTATCACCATTGATATTTGCATTCATAAAATACTATTCGCAAATTCAATTACTTTTCTGCTCATCACCCCCAGACCTCAATGACTGCTCTACCACGTTCACCATAAATGGCTGGAAATTTATTATCCGGTGTAAAACCAACAAGAGGTCTCATGTTTCAGAAGTAATGCATGTCTTCCATGCCAGTTTCTCATTTGTTCCAAAGATGATCAGTATCGCTGTCTGGCTGAATCCCTAAATCTTTCAATGCAAGCATGCCATACATTGCCGCAAAAAGTGGTCCCTTATCATCTAACGCACTCGCGTCCCCAGACTCTTCCATCGTGGATTGCGGCAGAAAAAGGCATCAATCCAACCATCACCAACTTCAACAACATCTACATGTCCAACAATACTAATATATTCTTCACTATTTCCGAAACTACCATAACCTATATATCCATCTACATTTTTCGTTGGCAGTCCTCTCGTTTACTAAATTTCAAGTGCTTTTTCCAAAGCATTTGCAGGTCCAATTCAAAAGGCATTTTTCCCTGTGACTCAATACGTCTTGAATCAATTTGTACCATTGTACAGATATCATCAATCATATCTTGTTTCCGTCTTTCAACCTGCGCAAATATTCCTTCCTTTATTCACACTCGATCTTTTCTTTTTAATTCTATACACATGCATGTATATAAATTTCTTATTTTTAAATAAGCTCGAACAGATAAAGTTTGTCCGGCTGACTTATTCTAATAACAAATTGTTTCTTTTTAAAGCTCAAGATTTTCCGGATGATTTACGGATGCATCAATGAACTTTGCCATATTTTTCAAATGACTCACCAATCCTGTTCCACCTTTCTTAGGCATCTTTAGGATTGTAATATCATTCTTATATTGTGCAATCACTTCTTGATTTTTCAATTGCCATCATACTTGCAACTTTTTGCCGTTGTTTTTTCTGCAATTAATTTTGCACAACGAGTCAGCCATCTCACTGTATTCAGGGAAGTTAAAGCATGGTCCACACAAGACAAAATCTGGTTCCAATTTCTTCACCATCGCAGTCATCTTCATAACCACTTCATCTTTATTCTGCTTGCAGTAATCCATTCCACAATAAAGTGTTGCACCAATCTGACTGCCTATTTCTTTCAAATATGGTTCTAAAAGCATTGCAGTCCCAGCAACTCTCTCTGTTGCACTTAGTGTACAATCAGGGTTGCTCTTTACCACCTGCTCCAGCTAAGCCGGAATCAAAAATCAATATTACTTTCATATTAGTCTAACTTCAAATCATCGAAGGACACTCATCAAGTTCATCCTTCTTCTCTCCTTTGCTAACTTCTTCTTCCTCTAGATACTTACTATCTTGCATCTTGAAGAATGGATAGTAGAGAGCCATGTCTGCAAGTACTATAAATAGCTGTAAGATTACAGCATTAATCGAACCAGTCGTCAGATAACCTGAAATAAAGATTGGCGTTGTCCATGATAACTGAACACCAGATGTAACTGGGATGAATCCTACTGCTGTTGCAAGCTGTCCAATAATTGTATTCATAATCTGGCGCTAAGATAAATGGAATTACCATGATAACATTCAATACCATTGGGAAACCAAAGATAATTGGTTCATTGATACCGAAAAATACCGGCAGGAAGTGCCATTCTTCCTAATGTCTTTAAACGCTTGGACTTTGCCATAAATGTCATCATCAATACAAGACCCATGGATCCTCCACCACCGAAGTTGCAGAAGAAATCTGAGAATGCTGATGTAAATACATTTGTCATTGGTAAACTGAGCTTCGCCAATTCATAATTCTCTAATGTTAATGCCTTATGAATTGAGCGAAGATTGTATTTGTAAATAGCAGGTCCATTGATACCAAAGAACCAGAACAATGTACTTAAGAACTGATAGATAACTTCAAATGCTTGAGACTTGCCTCAAACCAACTAATGGAGCTTGTAATACTTGATAAATAAATGTATGTACATTTCCAAAAGGAGTATTCTACAAAGATCATGTTAACGAAGAAGAATACAAGCATGGATAATCCTGCAGGAATTAACGCAGCAAATGAATCCATAACTGCTGGTGGAACACCATCAGGTAACTAATAACAAGTTTCTTCTTAACTGCAAATGCAAAATTTCTGTAGAAATAATGGCTACAATCATTGCCAAGAAGATACCCTTTGTACCTAAAAATGGCCGAATGAGAAACCAGAGAACATCTTGCCATCTGCATTCATGAACGCAGCATGTTTCATTGGAGTAATCATCAAGAATGTAACAAGAGCAACAACAGCAGATTCAATCTTATCTACACCCTTTTCACGTGCATATGCATATGCAATACCCATAACAGATAATAATGCATAGCAATCAAATGTAACTGCAGTTACTGCATCAAAATATTTCTCCCATCCTTCGCCAGCAAATGTCGCAATCATCTCTGACCAACCTTCGATTGGGAAGTTGGATTATAGGAAAAATGATCCAACGATAACTACTGGTACTGCATACATAAAAGCCATCGCGGATAGCCACTAATACCTTATTCTTAGATAAGGCATCAGCGATTGGGATAAGGAACTTTTCTAAAGCCTTAATCATAATAATTATTTACCTTCGCTTTCTGCTTTCTTCTTTTTAATTTCTAAAATGGCACGTTTGAGAACTCTCTCCGTCCATGTTACCGTACTCTTCAGTATCAATAACGAAAAATTGGTTTTCCAAGATGGCCATAGCGGTCTGACAACCTTGTCATATAGATACTTAACCTGTGACCTAAAAAGAATAGCATCTGGATTTTGTTCTGTAATGATTTTTATCTAATAAATTATCAGAGAATGCTTTTACTTCAATATCTAAAGAATGTCGATCTGCAACCTTCTGCATTTTTACTTGCCATCACAGAAGTAGACATCCCGCATTACAGAACAGATAGATTTTTATGCATAACTTTCCTCCTTTCATCGTTCTACCACTATGTTAATCGCAAAACTAAACTATAATCCTTAATTTATCTGCCGCATGCTAGGAAACTTTACATCCTTTCTCTTCCAAAGAAAAAGGATGTGACAAAGTTCTACCCTCATCAACATCCAATGTATCATTTTATTTTTACTAATACCTTCATATATACATATGATGAAGACTGTCATCAATCAATAGATTCCCTGCATGAGTGCTTTTTTGTTGGAAATAGGCATCATATGATGGTGCCGTACCTTTTAAATAGTCACTCTTGAAGGCATCACTCATTTTTATACCTGTTCTCTTTAGAATATTGCTTAACTTTTGAATCGTTATTCTATCCTCATTTCTTGCGATGTAAATATTGTCATTTCTGCTAAACTCATCTAATAACTCTATGTAGTTTATTGAGAATATTAACGTTGCTCCTTCGACATTTATATTTTTCTTGCGTGAAGAATCTAATTAACGTAGAAACTATCTCTATTAAGATGGTTTTCCAATTCATCCACAATTACATATCCACCATGCTTGAATGTAAGCATCACATTAATAAACACAACAATTCTTTAATAGTTCCTTGAGGATAAATAATTTTGAAATTGAATAGGGCTAGAAATTGTAATTGGTTTTCTACCATAGAACTTTTAAGATTTCTTCTTGTGTTTTCTCATTATATGTAATTGATTCAATACTTGGATCTAAAAACTCCAATAGTTCTCGTGGATAATCCCCTAGTATTCTCAATACATTTAAATTGTAAAATCAAGTAAATTTCTAACATAAATTTTTATTATCCTTCGTGATTGATAGTGCAATACTAATATCATTCTGCAAGAATTCCTCCGTATTGTCTCTTTCTCTACCAAGTGACTTTCATCAAAATGTTAACATATCTTTTTTTCTTCTGAATGGTAGATATGAAATACAATTTCTCATTTTTATGATATATTCTTCATCCAAGTCGATCGTTTTAACTTTTCCTATTTCTGATGCAAGATGATACACCCATCATTTTTTCAACATAGAAAGTAGTATCGATTGTATGTTCTCGGAATTTGTAAAGATATCATTATAGTCAATACTATTCAGTGACTTTCCATTAATAAAAATCAAAACAAAGTGCAATCAATTTTAATATCGTCGTTTTCCTGAGGCATTAATACCCACAAGAGATATCACATTGTTTGTATATACTCTTCCAAAAAGATTTGATAACATTCCATGTTTATCTGACAAAACTCTTTGTTCTGCAAAAATCAATATCTACCTTTTCTTTCAGTAGATTTTAACCCACTAGCTGATAATCTAATTAACTTAATCATGGTTGATAGCTCTCCAAAAACCATCGATCTTTCTCTAAGAATAAGTTTCTACATCTGCCTTGGATAATACATACATAACGGATACCACAACCACCGACACAAGACTCTTTTCCTAGAATGACTTAGCACTTTTATCAATTTTATACTCGCCCATCATTCCAACATAGATAGAGTGGGCGTAATTCTCCTGTTTTTTTCTTTTGCATCACCACAACATCTACATATTTCTTATATAGCTGCATATCTCTCTCCTGTTATTTGTATTATATCGATTTGTGTTGCGTATTTCAATTATATACGCAACATTTATAAATTAATTATCTTCTAATTGTCGCAAATCTGTTATACTAATGCTGAGGTAATATAGATGACACTAAAAGAAATGATTCACCAATACAAAACAAAAACCGGATGTAGTGATTCTGAACTTGCACGCAGATGTAATGTTTCTCGTTCGACTGTTGCACGATGGTCTAGTGGAGAAATTAAGAAGGTCAACGATGATACTGCTCGAGATTTTTATCTCAATTATTAGGCTACAACATCACTCCTATCCTAATGGGAATGGACACAACTATCCGCTTACCAATCCTTGGTTATGCAAAAGCTGGATATGACTTATTTGCGGAAGAGAATTATCTTGGTGAAGAAGAAACGACACTCAAAGAAAGAGAAAATGGTGATTACTACCTACGTATAACCGGTAACTCCATGTCTGGTATAGCATTATGGATGGCTCACTTGTTTTTAGTACGTCAATGTGACTCTATTGCCAGTGGTAAAATTGCGGTTGTCATGATCGATCGAAGTTACCGTCAAGCGTGTTATCTATAAAAAGGAGATGATGATTCTTGAATCTGCAAACCCAGATGTTGCAAAACCGTTACTTCACCCCACAAGAAATAAAAAGAATTACCAGTAAAAATAATCGGACAGGGTATTATCTTGTCGTATAAGCTTCTAGATCATAAAATGAGCGAGTAGCAGTGGAATATGCTATTCGCCTCATTTGTAGTATGGATTTTACTTTAAGCAAAAATAGTACGATCTTGGATTATCAATCCTTGATAGTACTATTTCTAAAATGACTTACTTCCACTTTTATTTTTATTCTTTAGAAGTGAATTTAACTTTTACTTGAGCAAATCATAATCGCAACTTATTATTTTTTAAGATTTTTGTTCTGCTTCTTTATGATAGTTTTCAATTATAGACCCATTCACTCCCTGTTGAGTATTATCTTCAGAAACGTCAGGGTTGATTCTATTCATAGACATCACATCATGTGCTGGTTTCACAATTAATCTATTCTTTCCAAACACAGCTTCCAATTAGCATGCAAAATCATTGAAATCTATCATAGAAATCATCAGCATACCAAGGTATTTCTTCATCATGAAGCGAATCGCTTGTCTTTGGTGTTGGAACTGTTAACGGACCATTTTGTATAAATTTTCCTCTGATAACAACATCTCCATCTGGCATTGAGAAGGACTGACCAGCTTGTACATAAACATCATCAGATGTCCATCCGCTGAAATGATATCCTTCTAGTTTTTGGATTATCAGCAACTGTCACAACATCTTCATAAATATGTGTTCCCGGTGCTGGAACAAGTGTTTGGCTTTTCATTTGGACCTTCAATAACATAGATCACTTTATATTGAATTGGCTCCCAAACCGCTGTCAATGTAATATCCTTTATTCACAATTCCTGTTTTGAAAGTATCACTTTCTTTTATATACATTACCATCTTCATCTTTCCAGCCCACCAATCGATAACCCTGTTTTCTTCATTGTACCCGCACTCTAGCACGGTTACTCGATCTGTATTGGAATCATCAATACTTGGGCAATATGGTGTTGTATCCACCGGTGCATCGCCAGTAACACCCACCGTATCATTCTTATACAATACGTTTGCATAAACAGCTGCGTTAAATTTACCCTCAACGACATCACCAAGTGTATTCGCCGTTGAAACCTGAATATCTTTCACCAAACCGGTTTGCTTTGGTGTTACCTTACCGTTCGCATCCGAATCAAGAATGTTTCCCGAAACCGAACATACGTTAATGCCGGTTTCAAATTATTCGGATTTTCGCTGCTTGCATTTTGGTTAAATGCGGATGGTGATTCCGTAACATGGATCATTTGCATCGTCAAATCCAGCTCAGGAAGCTTAATAAGTCCTGCTGCAACATTTTTGTGCATTTCCTGCTGCATCAAATCCATTGAAGGTTGCTGTCTTAATTGTTGTTCTATCAAAATCAGAATCTGCATCACTTACTGCTCGGATCACCCTGTTCCAGTTTGTTTTTGTAGCTTTTGACACCAGCCGGTAACGTTCCTTGTACAGAATAACTTGTTGACTGTGTATTCGTACGTATTGAGAAATTCCCGTGTCCATCAATAATTCCTTCTTCTCCCGATGTCGATCCAACAACATTTCCATTGGCATCTTCCAACTCATCACAATATCGGTATTCTCTACTGCCTGGCTCTGTCCGCATCAACGACTCCATCTTCGTTCTTGTCCCACCACAATTTACCTTTTTAATGTATATGGCTTCCAAATATATTGGGCTGAAGATGTATTTGCTGAGAGCACTTCACTACCTGTCGTAAAGGTATATGTGCCTGTGATATAACTGCTTAGTCATCCGCTTTTAGCAGGTGTATCTTCCGCATTAACAGGAATATTCACATCAATATTTGCATCACTTCCTGGATTCGGCTGATGTACAATTTTGGTCTTAATATAGCGGTAGTCCTTCAATCCGTAGATGAAATTGTACTTTCATCTACATAGTTTTGGCCATCTTTACTATACGTGTATGTAACCGTATCCGTACTTCCTAATCCTGAGATGTGATTACTCTTGCTGGACCGGTTAAACGCATGGTAAAGTCACATGTCTTTGAAGTTTTTATTTCGTTACCTTCGCTGTCAAAAAGATATCACATTAATTTGATTTCCTTTTCAGGAAGTTTTACAACAACTTCAGCTTCATTGAGAGACCCTGGAATATGCACTTGCTCACTTACCATTAAATTTCTCTTTTTCGCGTGCCAGGAATGTTACTGGCCCCATTTCTATCGACAATATTATTCTTTCCTGGGTATAACTGCACACCGTTAAGAACATGCTGTAAAACTCTAACTGTGAATTTACTCATGTCACCGACTTCAAATAAAGTTGGTGTCGTCGTATCACCCTGTCTTACGAATATCATCTACATCCGGAACAGCACCCTTAAACTCATATTTCTTATAAGCCGCTGCTTCCGATCCATCATACTTTGTTAATAAAACCGGAAACATCATAATATACCTTTCCGAACGGATGATGGTCTCCCAAAGTAGCACCATTCCAAACCTGTAAGTTAATCTTGCCTAACTCATATTTCAAAACTTCCTTGGAGTTTATCAAAATGGCTCAAAGAACCTCCACTAGAAAATCTTAAGATATCGTTTCCCATTTGCATGAATGACGGATATATCTTCAGCACTCAGATTATATCCATATGAATAATTATATTTTCTCCCTTCCGAAACAACGGAGGCAACATCAAACTCATCATCCTTCAATTCAACATACACTGCTTCCGGCACATCCATTGGAGCATTGCCTGTAGACGATCTCTCATCATTCAGCAGATCTTTGCGTTCTGCTCGGAAACTTCCGTTAAATACTCCCAGATTTTTCCCATGAACATATGCATTGTATCTTTCGCTTTCTTCTGCTGTTGCAATACCACCCTGATAAGCAACAACAGTGCGATCATCGCTCTTAAAATTTGTGCTCTTTAACGTCCAACGTTCTCCTTGTGGCTTATATCTCAGCCATTCCGCCTCCAGATCTGACTTTACTTTCAATTCCGTTCGGATCCGTATAGACTGTTCCGGAGCAAGGATCATCACATTTAAAATATCCGTCAAAATAGATCTGTCCCACGATTTGTTTCCGGACCATTCACCTTTACATCCTGATTGTGATATAAAGATTTATTTCTTGATGCATCACCCAATATACGAACCATTCTAAATTCGATTTGGTGATTGTACAAGAAATCAATATCACTATCGTACTCCAAATGGAAAACTCCATCAAACTTCAGCTGTAGAGATGTAAAATACTCGTTTTCATCTAATCCTAAAGTCTCTTTTACTGATAACAGTATCGCTACCGCTTGGATCTATATTCGCAACGGTATACTCTTGATCATTCTTTGTTACACCGGTAGATTTGTTGTATGTTGAATAAACAACTTTCCACCCTTTCATGCGCTTGCTTAAAGTAATCGCCTTAATATAACTGATTGGCTCTTCAATGCCTACAATATTATTTGCACGTGCCTTTATTGTAATAACGGGGTTCGTATATGTACTTCTGTAATTTGTCTCATCACCTTTAAAATAGATTACACCGGCATTTGGCTCATTATACCAAAATTTTGCGTCATTCTTCTGTCCAAAGAAATATACATCTTTGGTTCCAGTATAGTCCTGTTCCATAAATTCGTTACATTTTTTTCTTCACCGACCTTCACATATAAATAATCGGTATCCGTATCTGTATCGTATGTATATGGTGCACTATCTTTTTCGGATGTTCTACATGATATCCGATTTGGATTAACTCATCCTTAACAAGTGGTGTTCCGTCGGCATGCGTTCTCGCTACCGCATAATTAAATGTTCCTGGCGTTTTTTTCCGCCACCCGAAGAATTTGTAAGAGCACTCCATTCTATCTTTACTTCACTTACTCTGTCTCCATCTTCCAAATATTTTGCAAATGAGAAATTCATACCATCCGAACTATATCGTATGTCATTTTTCATCAACTCGCTTTTTGTCACAGTTGTTCCGTCTGCTTTTACAACCGTTAAAATAATATTTTTTTCAATTTTTGAGCTCGATCCATATGAATCGCTACGTTTAAATGACGTAGGTCTTATTTCATAAGGGAAACGATATGTTTCCGTATATTCACCTTCAGACATAATCAAATCACCATTTGCATCATAATTTGATAAGTATCGATAATTATATACTCTCTACAAATTTTTGCTCAGATTTGGAGTGACCAGGAATGACTTCCTCAATATTTGCGGAATCCTTTTGAAATTCGGACGTGGTGTTACCTTAAATCGATCATCATAAATGCCCTTTGAAACCTTCATCTTTGTACCGGTTACACTCTTAACAATTTCTTTTCCGCCTTCGCTTTCAAAGGTACTTGTATCTGCAGCCTCACACAAAGTTCCGCTTTGGGAGGAATGCTCCTCTTGAATTTCCAAATGGTCCCTAATCTTTTTCAATCGATCTCTATTATATGTCAGCCCTTGAAATCTTGAATCATTTACCTTTGAATCCGCTTCTAAATCGTACTCGAATATATCATAGGTTCCATTGGCATCTACCTGTGGAGTTGTATTCACCTTTTTGAATGATCCACCGCCGATTACATTTCCGTTTTCAACATCAAGCGAGTCTGGCCAGCATAAATCTTCCAATCCCTTTGGACGATAGACCTTGACTTGTTTGATCTGCATCAGCTTATTATCGTCTGTTCCCGCAGAAGGAATATCTAATTTTGCAAGAGGATATAAATGGTCTCGAAAATACAAACCTTTTTTTCCACAGAATTGTTGATATCGTTACTTATTGTAACATTTGCCGTATCTGTATCAAAAATGGAAGTTGCATTAATTTTTCTCAGAGTTTCCCTGTCTTTGGGCTGACAACATAGTTCTTGTTTTCGCTCATTAAATTTCCGTTCCTGTCAAGTAAGCGGAAACAAACTAGTTTCCTTTAGGAATACCATTTTTATGATATTATCCAAATCACCGGTTGACATGTAATTTATATCCGTATTCACCGCCAATGCAGTAGCAAGATTATCCAATGCACCTGCATCTCCCTTTAAAGGTGACTGTAACCGAAGTTAAATCATTCGGATCATATTCCACACTTTTCACTTCCGTCTTATCCTTTAAATGGTCCAATCCTGCTTGATCAAACTTCATTTCTTTTGGAAGTGTTGCTGTCAACCTGAAATCGCCACCGTGAAATGCTTCTTTTGGAATGGTAATGTTAAATACACCATTTGTCCCAGGATTAAATTGATAATGATATACACCCTCACTATCTTTTCCAACATCATTTAACATCTTACAATCAACCGTCAAAGGTACATTTGTGATGCTTGGCAGTATCGGAGAACCCAGCACACCTAAATAGAATGGGCTAAATGAAGAAGCAGTAAATGTGATTTGTCCCTCTTCATTCACTTTTTAAATCAACCTTTTCCATCTTACCATCAGTATAATGAACCAACTGGTATTGTTCTCCTTCAGGTAGCTTTTTCCCCATCTTTTTCTCGTTAATGTTATCTTTACCTGCTTATCTTTAGCCGGTTCAACTTCATTATTATCCCATTGATTTCGAAAAGATATATTCATTCCATAAATATTTTTAATTGAAATCTCTTCCTCTGTTTTTTTCCAGATTGTTTAATAAAGGCTTCCTTTTGCAATTCCATTCTACCGGTAGATAAGTCTGAACTTGCCTGTAACGTCGTGGACAAAGGAAATGTATTTTCACTATATTCTGCTTTTAATCGTGAATATGCCACTAATATCGCCTTCAAAAGCTTCCAGCCTCCATATATTGAGGAGTATTCTGTACAGCCTGAATATCATCATTTCCCGATTCTTCTACCTTATCTGTATTTTCTTCCTTAGTAGAAGGTTGGTTATCAGGAACACTTGTTTTTTTCCGAAAATCCATTCACTTCATTAGAAGAACTTTTCGCATCTAGAGAATCCTCCGTTGCTGTTTCATTTTTTTCTATAACATCTCGTTGTCTCACTTTGATCGGCAGATGCTTCATCTGTTTCAGCACCAATCGCTTTAGATGTTGTGCTTATATCAGTGCTCATTTGCCGTCTCTGCATAAGTTGCCAAAATATAATGACTCACTCATACTGAATATAACCAGTAAACTAGTTATAAATGTTTTGAAAATCCTTAGTGCTCGGTTTTTGTGTTTTTTCTTCATACTTTCCTTACGTCCTTCTTTTTCTTTAAATACCCTTAAATAATTGCTTCAATATTTCATTTTTGACCATGATTTATTCCACAAAATCCTTCATAACAATCTAATTTTTTCTTTAATATGTATTTTGCAAATTTTAATACCATTGCCAAACCAACCCAAATTAATATTCCCAAAAATTGTCAATTTATTCATAATTTTTATAGTTTCCCATTTTACTTAGCAGCATCGTTTGCTTTCTATTAATCCAAATTAATGTTTGAACCATCGGTATAAGATGGATATGCCATATATTCCTGTCAAAAATTATAGATGTTAAAATAACAATATTTAGTGCAGAGAGTTGCCAATCATTGTTAATATTCTTTGTAGGAATCACCTTTAGAACATCATATCTTTTTGTTTGGAAAATTTATTCTCTGCAGCCGAAGAAATAAGGTTAAACCCATTTTCGTCAGAAATCTCGTTATTTTCCTCAACAATCTTATTGTTGTCAGATTCCACAAACTGATTCGCATCAATTGACTGGATTATATTTCCTTCATATTATCTGATGACATTTCTATCTCTTCATTTGATACATTCAAATTGTCGTTGTCCTTATCAAAAATCAACCGACTGATTTAGTATTTGAACCAGATTCTGTCGACTGATTTACATCTCGGTTCAGATTCTGGTGACTTTTGTTTTCAGATTCTGATGATTGATTTGCACCTCTTCAGATTCTGATGATTTTGATTTCTCAGATTCTAATGGCCCATTTGAATTCGGCACCGTCATTATGTTTTTGGTATATATATTTGGGAAACCATCACCCATTAAAAAAATCTGATTTTTCCCTGATTATCCATATCCACGATAGTATTAGAATTGATTTCTTCTGCCTTTACTACGAATCGAGGTGATAATATCAACAACAGTATAGTTGAACCTATTAATACCATTTTATATTTACTCATAGATTTCCTTTCTAACATTAATAGTACAAGTAGTATATTTTATTTTTCTTATTATAATACCAATTTTTGTATAAACGACATCTATTGTGAGTAGACAGCGGTCTAAGTATATAACTTTGGAATCTCTATCGATAAAAACTCCTATGCTAAAAATTCAGTCTTACAAGGATTGAAATTAAATATAGGAGGCGCCAAATGGCTATAAATGATACTATCATATCCACGCTCAATGCTAGTGACGATATGATCTTTTTCGATTGATACATATAAAGCAAATAATACTCATTCTACCCATGTTGTTGAAAAATAAGTTCCAATTTGAAACTTGCGTATGAATTGGAGGAACTATATAGAACTTTAATAAACGCTGTTCTTTGAAGAAGTTACTATACAATATAAAAACAGTAATAGAAGCACTTGAAACCCGAAATCATCAATAGTTCCAGAAGCTCTTATGATAATAGACGACAATCTATCACATTAACTAACGGACAGCTAATCAATGTAATACCATCAATCACTTGTACACAAAAGGATGACTACATCAGAATGCCAATACTAGCACTCTATAGTCATCCTATTTTACTACTCAAAACTCATTACTTAATTTTACTTGAACAAAGTTATGCACATAATGTCACATCTCTTTTCGCTCTACTATTTTCACAAACTCTATACTATGTGATTTTTTTCTATAACTATAAGTCTATTTCACATTATCTTTATAAATGTAATAAAGTCTTTACATTACTACGATATTTTCTGCCCACTGGATTTGTATATTGTTTGCTAAGCATAAACCTTCTTGATAGGAATATCTTTACGATCTTATCGGCTGAGACCAAAAACGATCTATGTACACGAATAATACGATAAATCAATAATGTATTCTGTATTTTATCTAAAGAAGAGTAAAATTCAAATTTTTGCTTATCTCCATAGTACACAATTATTCGATTATTTTTTGCTTCAAATGCAAATATATCCGAAAGTGCAATATTTCTATATTCACCAATACCTTTTAATAAAAGATACTCCTTCTTCTTTTTCTTGTGCATTGCATATTGCCATTCCAATAACTTCTTTTATTCTAATATCTGATGTTTTTGTTTTTACAATATATCCGCTAGCATTCACATCAAATGCATCAAAAAACATATTTTTTCAGATTTTGTAATAAAAACAATCTCTCCTGCAAAATGATATTGTTTACGTAACTCTTTAGATACCTCTATACCGTTCTTTCCTGATACCATACCAATATCCAAAAATAGAACATCAACAAGCGCCCATAATCTTCAATATTTAATAAAACTTCTGCTGCTGAAGTACAAGTATGTATCTCTAATGGAATGTTTATATTTTTTTGCAATTTTACCGCAATAATCTTGTATTTTTCAATATCTTCTATTTCGTCATCGCAAAATAAAATATGCATATATAGCCTCCAAATACATTTTAAATTTCCCAGATTTAAATGTTTCTATTAAATAAACACTGTATGATTAGGTATATTGTACAAAGACATTACATCATTTTTGCAAGTTTACCATGTAAATTCATTTTCGCACTTCGTGTTCAATAGGACCATTCGTTCATAAATAAAAGTTAACCTCTAATTTGCTATCCAACTTTTTGGGGTTAACTTTCGGTTATTTTATATTATTCTTTCATTGTTTCTTCTGTAGCAGGTTCTGATGTATCTTTTTCTTCATATTTGAAGTCTGCAGAAATATCTTCACCCTTTACAACTCTTTGAATCTGCTCAGCTGTTAATGTTTCATATTCCATTAATGCATGGGCGATTGTTTCAAGTTCTGTCTTATGGGCTTCGATAATCTGTCTTGCCTTTTGTATGGCATGTATTAATGATCTTACGTACTTCCCTGATCAATTTCATACGCAACTTCACCAGAAACGTTATTTGGTTGGTTATAATCTCTACCCTAAGAATACATTCTCATTACCTGCATTATACTTGATAGGTCCAAGATCACTCATACCATAGAGTGTAACCATATCTTTTGCGATATTTGTCGCATTTTGAATATCGTTACTTGCGCCTGTCGTAATGTCATCAAAGAATAATTCTTCTGCTGTACGTCCACCCATATAGGAAGTGATTGTATCGAGTAAATCGTTCTTTGTATGCATCATCTTTTCTTCCTTCGGTGTCATGAGGTTATATCCACCTGCTTGACCACGAGGAATGATTGTGACTTTCTGTACTACCTGTGCATTCTCTAGGAACAAGCCGATAATTGCGTGTCCACTTTCGTGGTAAGCAACTAACTGCTTTGTCTTATCATCGTATGTACGACTCACCTTTGCAGGTCCCATCATAACACGGTCGATTGCTTCATCAATCTGTTTCATGCCGATTTCATCTTTGTTTTCACGTACCGCAAGAATCGCAGCTTCATTCAATACGTTCTCTAAATCGGCACCAGAGAAGCCTGGAGTACGCTTTGCTAAAGCGCCTAAATCTAAGTCCTTTACAAACTTCTTATTGCGAGCATGTACATGTAGAATTGCTTCTCTACCCTTACGGTCTGGAAGTGCTACTGTAATCTGACGGTCGAAACGTCCTGCACGTAATAATGCTGGGTCTAGTACATCAGGTCTATTTGTTGCCGCAATGACAACAACACCTGTGTTTTCTTCCATACCATCCATTTCAACGAGCAATTGGTTCAATGTCTGTTCACGTTCATCGTGTCCACCACCAAAGCCAGCACCGCGTTGACGACTCTACCGCATCGATTTCATCGATGAAGATAATGCATGGTGCAGTCTGTTGTGCCTTCTTGAACATGTCACGAACACGGCTTGCACCTACACCGACAAACATCTCTACGAAGTCAGAGCCAGAAATACTATAGAATGGTACATTTGCTTCACCGGCAACTGCCTTGGCAAGCAATGTCTTACCAGTACCTGGATGACCACTTAATAGGATACCCTTTTGGAATACGAGCACCCATCTTCTCAAACTTCTAGGATATTTGAGGTAGTCGATGATTTCTGCCATTTCTTGCTTTTTCTTCATCACAACCTGCCACATCACTAAAGCGAACACGAATCTTACCTTCTAATTTCGCTCTTGATTTTTGAGAATTCAAATGCCTTCGCATTAGCACCGTTTGCGCCATTCATACGGTTTAACATCCAAACCGCAAATACCGCAAAATAAGATAAATGGAATAATGGATACCACTGTTTCAAGAAGATATTGGATGCGTCCGCATCCACAATTGTCAACTTAGTGGATTCATTTCCAAGATTTTTTTAATCACCTGTCCAATTTGATCGAAGTTGATGGAATTGTCGCAGTAAATGTTACTTTTTGTTTATCCTTTTCGTAAACACCCTTTTACGACTGTCACATTCGTCCCGATTGAGACAGATACTTCATCTACCTTTTTCTTTTTCAATGACATTCTGTAGTTCATAGTATGTGATGCGTTCTGATGAAGCACCCATGTTTAATCCTAATAAAGCTGATAACCGCAAGAATGACCACAAGATAAGGGAGAAAGTTTGCTAATTTATTTCTCTGCATTTATTTACTCCTCATTGCATTGATAACATTCGTCCTTCAATACACCAATGTATGGAAGACAACGATATCTCTGGTCGAAATCCATACCAAATCCAATTACGAATTCATTTTTCGATTTCAAAACCAACATAATCCGCTTTTAATATCTACGACACGACGACTAGGCTTATCTAATAGTGTAATGATTTTAACGCTATTAGCACCCTTATGTAATAGTGTTTCACGTACAGTCTGAATTGTTCTTCCTGTATCAACGATATCCTCTACAAGTAAGATATCTAGTCCTTTCACAGATGTATCTAAATCCTTTAAGATACGAATATCGCCAATCGATTCTGTACCTTCATAACTACTAACATCCATAAAATCATACTGAATGTCTAAATCAATATGTTTAATTAGCTCAGCTAAGAAAGGAACTGATCCACGTAACAACGCAACTAATAGTGGTTGTTTTCCAGTATAGTCTTCTGTAATCTTAGCGCCTAATTCCTTAGAACGTTCACTAATCTGTTGCTCACTAACTAACACTTTCTTTATATCTTTTTCTACCCACATGAGAAATAACTCCTTTTATAACATTAGTATTGTATCACATTCAAATTAGGCATTGTAGAGTAATGCTGCACATTACAGCCAAGTCCAGGCACAAGAATAATCTCTCCCTGCAGCGTTCTCTACAACCGGCCAAGTTTGTCGTTGATATTTTGGAATATGACGGTCAATAAAGAAGCGATGCACTTCTTTACAACCAAAACGCATTTGAATCTTATCTCCTGCTTGAAAAGAGCGAATCCGAATTGGAAAGTCTGCCTCTTCTAGCGTTAGCGCAAAGACGCCAGGACTTCCGTTTTCTGTATAGAAATGTTCTTTACGAATATCTTGTAATTCCTCCATTGATTCAAACACATAACAATATGGTTTTTTTCTGAAATCATACTTCAAAAGATATGTCCCATCACTCACTAACGAAAAACTCACCCAGTGGAATTATAAAATCACATGCATGCATGATAGTATCATCAATCCCCTGCAAATGCTTTTAAAGAATAGTGTGGTGTCTTTTCCACAAACATTCTTAGCATTGTTACTCTATCCTCTGGCGCTAATGCACGATATGTCGTTAACAGAATCTTGTCTTGTCGAATATAGGTTTTCACACGACATCTTCTTTCCTGCATAATAGCGTTTTTTTCTGTTTGATTTCACGTAGATATACGCTTCTTTCGAAGGAAGTCATCGGTTCTACAATTTGATGGCGAATCTGATTTCGCGTATACTCATCACTTAGATTTGTCACATCGATATAATAGCGTAATTCATGTTCCTTACAGTATGTAACAAGTTCTTCCTTCGTCATTTGCAGTAAAGGCCTTTTTAAACAATACACCATGCATTAACATCTCTTCACGCAAGCCATAATACTCTGGCACAATATTCTTACTTTTCCTGCATGATATATGTCTCTAATAAATCATCTTGATGATGCCCAATCAATACACCCTGAAATCCTTCACGTCTTACAATCTCCACAAAAAAAGCGATAGCGTAACTCACGTGCCGCAGCCTCAAAGTTCCCCGTATAAACAAATGGATCATTATGCACAAAGATTGAAATTCCTCTTTCCACACAAAAACTGCGGATATAGTTTTTCTTCTTCATCCGCTTCTGGACGATGATGATAGTTTACATGCGCAACTGCACAATCAATACCCGCATCAATACACATTTGTAAAAGTGCCATAGAATCTGGTCCAGATGAAACCGCAATTAACCACTTTCCTTGTAGTTTTTTTCCATGTCAGTATAATAACATATCCCATCACTCTGTGCTGAACATCACTCTCAACATTCTTTTCTGAACTTCTTTAAACATAGGTGCTGTAACAGGAATATGTGCTTTAATATCAATCACTCTAGCTGTATTGATAAAACGTATATCATTTAAAAATAACACCGATGGTTTGTTCAAACCCATTTACTAAACCAATCTTCATTAAGTGATATTTCCCCTGTGGATGATAGATAGAATCATAAGCTTTTTGATATGTTGCCTCATTGGAAGTCATCGGAACAACCAAAGCTTTCTTTGCACACACAGATACGACTAAACCAAAATGTTGATAACCCATTTCATTCAGGTATGATTGACCAAATTCGATATAACAAATATCACCTGGTTTTTACACTGATACCAATATCCTTCCCCTGATTGATAACGTGAACGTATCACCCAGTTTGCTTCAGATATCATACCCGCTTCAATATTATGAGGTTGTATAATCCGATAGAGATCCTTGCGGTAGGACATGTAATGATGCCATAAATCATACTTTTTCTGCCTTATCTTTCATATCATTGTTTCCCCTTTACTTCTATATTCAAAGGGAAACTAGAAACTCCACATCATTTCTCAAAGTTTATGAATATAACTACAAAAGACCAAATGCATATCCTCAAATGGTCGAATGATATAGTCATTTATTATCTTAAGTCAAAAATATAATTATTCTTCATTTTTTTCACTACTAAAACAATTGAATAAAACAAGGATTATTCCCAATTTATTTTTTTAGTTTCTTCTTTTCCTTTACACAGTCTGCTAAATATAAATTAATTAATGTTTGATAAGGAATACCCGTATGCATCGACTCATTTTTAAAATAGTCAATCACAGATTTATTAATATTAATCGTAACTTGCCGCTTTTAATTCCTTCACATATGGATTTTTTTAATCGCTTTTTTTCAAAATTAAACTCTTTCTCTAGATATTCATCTTTTTTTGTCATACTCAAATACCCCTTTCGTAATTCCGTCTTTCTGTTAACGTTGCTTTTTCGAGATGATATGATTCTAATTATTTTTCTCTCTAATGCAGTGAACAACCAACAATATATTTCCTAATTCACTACTTCCTAAGATACGAAATCTATCTTCATCATTTGAATGCAAATTATCATATTCTAATAATGCATTTTCATCATAAAACACTGTCATTGCTTCTTCAAATGTCACACCATGTTTAGATTGGTTAATTTTACTTTTATATTGATCCCATTCAAACGAATACATCAAGACACTACCTACATCTATGTAATAATTATATTGTAATTATTACATAATTCAATATTTTTAATTAAATTGGCGTTAATTATATAACAGAACAGGCAACCACAAATTATTGTGATTGCCTGCTTACTTTATCCAAAATGGAAAAAACTTAATATAAATGAACCTGCTAGGTATGCAATTGCCATCACTAGGATGAAGTAAAGCACCTGTGCTTGATTCACTTTATTTTTGCGTAATAACTTTTCATAATTGATTGCGTCCATCGCAAACCACGTCACAAGGAACATCAATAAATATACAACGGAGCGCAAGATAAAGTACAGATTGGACATGTCTTACTTTGTACCGAAGATACGGTCGCCAGCATCCCCTAATCCAGGTACGATATAACCATTTTCATTGAGATGGTCATCCAATGCGGCGATATATACATCTACATCTGGATGACTCTTTTGAATTACCTTAACACCTTCTGGTGCAGCTACTAAGCATACAAGCTTAATATTCTTTGCGCCACGCTTCTTGATTTGCGCAATCGCATCCTTTGCACTACCACCAGTCGCCAACATTGGGTCAACAACCATAACGATAGCGTCTTCTAAATGACTTGGGAACTTCGCAAAATATTCTACAGGTTCTAAAGTTGTTTCATCACGATACATACCGATAAAACCTACCTTTCGCTGTAGGAACTAGACGTCTAATACCATCTAATAAACCAATACCTGCACGCAAGATTGGAACGATGACTACTTCTTTACTTAATTCATAACCAGTACACTTCGCAACCGGTGTTTCAATTTCAATTGGATTTGTTGGTAAATCACGGCATACTTCATATGCCATTAATTCCGCAATCTCGTCAAGATTCTCACGGAAATCCTTTGTTCCGCACTCTTTACGACGCATCTGTGTCAACTTTATGTGTAATTAGGGGATGATTCAATACTTCTAACATTGTCTTCTTTCCTCCATATTTCCTGTTCTAAATGATATAAGAAGATACCCATACATGCAAGGATATCACGAGTTATTTCAATAATTTTTCTGTGATGTCCTGCATGGTGATTGGACCTGGTCTTAAAATAGCTAGTTCTTCTTTTGTGCAATCTATAATGGTACTTGCTTCACCAAAGGACACATCACCTTCTAGCATTCCATCTAAATCAGGACAACTCTTTTTCAATCTCATCTAACGATGTACAAGTTGGCTCTCCCTGATTGATTCGCACTTGTCATAAAAGATTGGTCTTCCCTAAACCTTTGATAATCTTCGCAAGTGTATCAGACGTGGCCATACGAATCGCAATCGTATCTAAGTTTTCTTGGGATAGATTGACTCCATCTTTACGCTTTAATATGACGGTTAGCGGCCCTGGCATAAAGCCTTCAATGACCTTCTTGGCTCTATCATCTACTTCCGCAATCTCTTGAATCTGTTCAAGATCTGCACACATCACTGGAAAAAGCCTTTTGTTAGAGGGCGATGTTTTTACATTTCTAAGGTTCTCTTCTGCTTGATGGCTTGATACCTGCGAACATACACCATATACCGTATCCGTCGGTACACTAATAACCCCATCCTTTTTTAATATCTCAATGATTTCTTGAATCTCTTCTGCTTTAAAACGACGCATATACTTCCTCTTTTCTACTTTTATCTCTATACCTTATAATTATAGCGCGAAATATGGAGGTTATTAGATGATTCGATTCGATAGTGACTATACAGAGGGTTGTATTCCTGAAATACTAACAGCCTTAACAAATACAAATGATGAACAAACCATTGGCTATGGTAAAGATAACCATTGTTTCAACGCCGCAAATTTAATCAAACAAACCATCAAGCGTGAAGATGCGGATATTCACTTCATGGTTGGTGGCACACAAACCAATATCGCCGTTATCACATCTATCTTAAAGCACCACCAAGGCGCAATCTGTGCGGAAAGCGGTCATATTAACGCACATGAAACAGGTGCACTTGAATCCGTAGGACATAAATGTCTAACATTACCAACATCCAACGGAAAAATCACAGCCAAGCAAGTCGATACACTGATTCAAGAACACTATAGTGACGCCAGTTCTGAGCACACAGTACAACCAGGTATTGTATATATTTCATTTCCCACAGAAAGTGGTACTCTATACTCTAAACAAGAACTCACAGAGTTATATACAGTATGTCAAAACCACAACATTCCCCTCTTTATCGATGGCGCAAGACTTGGTTATGGTCTAGTGGCCAAAAAGAATGATGTGACATTTGAAGATATCGCAAATCTATGCGATGTATGTTATATCGGTGGTACAAAGGTTGGTGCCCTATTTGGCGAATGCATTGTCATCTTAAATGATTTATACAAGAAAGATTTCCGCTACGCCATCAAACAACACGGCGGAATGCTGGCCAAAGGGTAGAATGCTTGGTATCCAATTTCGAAGAACTCTTTTAAAAGATAATCGCTATCTCACAATCTCAAAACACGCTATCGATATGGCAGATATACTCACTGAAGGATTTCAATCAAAGGGATATCACTTCTACTTCCCCGCTGAAACAAACCAACTTTTTTTCCAATCTTTGAAAACGCAAAGCTAGAAGAACTTTCCAAAGAGTTTGCCTTTTACCCCTTGGGCAAAGATTGATGAAACACATACTGCTGTACGCTTTGTGACATCCTTTGCGACAAAGCGCGAAAACGTTGAATACCTACTAACAAAAATATAGTTGCGTATAATCGCAACTATATTTTGTTTTATTCATGAATTGAAATAACGGTACCATCATTCTTCCAGATACTATTTTCGTGTACTACACCTCTTACACAAGATGTTGGATATACACGAGAGTGTCTACCAATCACAGTGCCTGGATTAAGTACTGAGTTACATCCTACCTCAACATAATCTCCAAGCATTGCGCCAAACTTCTTAAGACCCGTATCAATACGATGATCATCCTCTCGAATCGTAACTAGTCTCTTTATCACTCTTTACATTCGATGTAACAGAACCTGCGCCCATATGAGAATAATATCCCTAAGATAGAATCTCCTACGTAGTTGTAGTGTGGAGTTTGAACATGGTCAAATAGAATAACGTTCTTTAGCTCACAGCTATTTCCAACCACGCAATCTGATCCAACAAGTGCTGCAGAGCGAATGAACGCACAATGACGCACTTCTGTACGTGGCCCAATAATACATGGTGCACCAATATACGCAGATGGAAATACTGTCGCTGTCTTATGAATCCAAACATGTTCGGATACTTCTGTATATTCTTCCTTATCTAAGCTTTCACCTAGCTTTAGGATGAAATCCTTAATCCCAGAAAGAGCTTCCCATGGGTACGTAAATTGTAATAAATAGTCTTTCGCAGCTGTGTGTTCTAAATCATATAACTCATTAATACGGTACATAAATCCTCCTAATTTGTGGAATTATTGTTCGTTCCCTCAGGCAGTGTTTCCTGGGAAATGATTTCATCATTCATTACTTTATCAATCTCAGTATTAATAAAGTCTACTTGATTTTGGTACAGGTATACAACGGATAATACTTGATCCGGTGCGGATGCACAGTATTCGTTACCAGTATCACCATCAAGATGATACTTCACAATATTCCATTGGATATTCTGATCCAACTGTTTCTTACATAATGCATAAATCGAATCCGTAGAAACATTGGTCAAGAACTTGCCTTGCAAGGCGCTCAAAATATTATTAAACGAACTAATTAACTCTGGACTTAACAACTTATGAATAATCGCAGAGAGTACAATTTGTTGGTGGAGGTTACGATCAAAGTCCCCGTTAGGCAAACTATAACGTTCACGTACATACTCTAACGCTAGCTCTCCATCAAGATGTAATGTACCCTGTGGATACGTACGGCCTGTAAAGTGTGTTGTAAATTCAAATGGATTATCAATATCAACACCATCAATTGCGTTAATAATATCTTCAAATGTCGTAAAGTTTACTAACATGTAGTAATTCACATCTGTTCCAAGTAAGTTACTAGCACCCTTTAATGTATTCTGAATACCATTTAAACCAAGATGCGTTAATTTATCTTTCTGATTCTTATATGCAGGATTTGGAATATAAGAGTCACGTGGCAAGTTCGCAATCAAAATCTGATGTGTATTTGGATTTACCGTTACTGCGATATCTACGTCTGTTCTACCTTCCAAGCTTAACTCACCAGGCTGGTCATTTCCCGCAATAAAGAATGTAAATGGTGTATTCGCAAGGTTTGTCTTATCTTCTGTTGCTTGGGTTGTTTCTACCTTGCGGAAATAACTACCTATCAGTTTTGTATCTGTCTTAAAATTCTTAAATTCATCCGTCTCTAAAACTGTCGATAAATACGAATCACTCAATAATAATACATCACCTTGATTTGTATATAAGTTCTTTACAGCAGACTGCACAGAACTACTGTTGATGGTCTTTAGATTATCATTCTTTAAATCCACCCGTAACTTCTCTAATGTATAGTTTTGATTATTTCCATCAACGCCTAAAGCAGTGATAAATTTTGCGTTTTGATATTCCGCTAACTTCATACTCTCTTTGTACTGAGAGTTAGCGAAAAGCATCTTTATGCTTGTCTTTATACGCATCTGTCATAACATAGATGCCAATTCTAACCTCATTGCCTAACACAGAAGAGAAGACATTACTCAAGCGGTCTGTATAGTACGGTAGTGCAATATTTACGATAATAAGCGCTACCGCAAGCACTGTGTTTACTACCTGTGCAAATACGTTATTCGGCTTCACCTTCGATGTTAGTAAGAATGTTAACCAATCAATCACCGCAAGTACAAGTACTACGATAATACTCCACTTCGTTGGAAACATTGGCATACGCCAGAATGTAATCGCAAATACAATACTCGCAAGGAAAAGTATCAACCATAAAAATCTTGCGCTGATATATCTCTTCTTACGTTTTTTCTTCTTTCGAATTACTCTGTTTGGATTTTGTTCCGTCATAAATGTTTTCCTTATTTATGAAGCCTTTACCAGCTTTCCAACTAATACATATCTACCATCATCAACATCATAGGAACATGTCGACAACATTACAATTTGGTCTGTTGCTAAAACTGTCTCATCACTCTTAAATGTTGAGGCAGACACGAAACGATCGATATAACTCAAAAATTCACTATCACTACCAAAGTCATATTGTACATAGTTACCCGTACCCGTTGTAGAATATCCTGCAACAGGATAAATCTTATATGTACCATTTGGTGTCTGGAAAACCATTTCCTTATGACTATCATAGTAAGACTGTTCCTTATACTTTTCGATATCCGCAAACATCGAGATCATTTAACATATGGTGACCATAAATCACAGTATTCTTATGGCTGAAATCTCTGCCGTTGTTGTAATCAATAAATACTGTTCCACTTAGATTGTATGTGCCATCAAATAAGTGGTCCAAGTAATAGCTATTGCCATACTTATTCTCATCTGTACTAGCACCAAACACAACCGGATAATCTACATTGGAGTTTGGAAGTGTAATCCAACCAGCACAATCTGGATTCTGCTCTAACAACTTCTGAAAGTCTAATGTAGAAGTTGTATCATCTTTGTCAGTATCCTTCTTAGTTGTAACGGCATTCTTACGTAAGTTATCATACGCATTTCCTGCTTGGTTATAACTTGCTAAACCTTTATATAACTGATAGCCAGAAAAAATCGCAACGCCTAGACATACAACCATAATGATATCAAGCGCGATTCTTCCCACTCTAGATAATTTCTTTTTATTCTTCTTTTCTTTCATATTAACCTCTGCAATATTTTTACAGTCGATTGACTGACTGTGCAAGCATTCGCCAAATGCACGCAACTATGTAATAATAATACCATGTTAGGCGTAGACATCGTAGATATGCATCGAATTGACATAGAAAAACCCATTATTTCACATGTTTTAACACAATCTGAAATGGTGGAATTCTCCTTAAAGCATACTACCACACAGAAAAACAATACTTTGCGGGACGCTTTTGCGGCGAAAGAAGCTATCTTCAAGGCAACCCAGGATAAAGATTACCTACAGTACAGTATCCTAAATGATGAAAGTGGAAAACCTTACATCAAAGACCATCCCTGAACTTGAAGTAAGTATCTCCCATGACGCAAATATCGCAATCGCGATTGTTCAAGATACTTTACAGAAATAATATGATGTATCTAATAAAAAGTTCTCTTGTACAAAGAGAACTTTTTATTCATAATCTTTCGGTATTTTTTTCGATAAATTAAATAAGCCCTAACAAACAATACAATTGTAATCAAAATGAAAGCTGTAAGGGGTGCTGATACCCAGGTATCATTCATATAAATTCCTGCCAAGTAGATCTTAGTAAAAAAATTGTATTGTGATACCCATCAAAGTTAAAAGCTGTTAAATAAACACATAGAAATAATAACTTCTGTTTACTCATAAAACTCCCCTATAAATTTGAAAATTAGACAAGTACTGGATGAATGATAGTTTGTAATTGTTGTTGCAGTGAGCAAATGTTATCTTTACCCATATTATATGTTAAAGGATGTATCACATGAGATGGGATATAGAAACAGCGTTTAAAGTATTGAAATATATCATTGGAATGATGTCGTTTCATTCGAAAAAGCGTAATTTCATACAACAGGAAATCTATTCAGCAATCCTGTTACACTGTTTAACAAATATTATTACTGAGAGAATCCAAATAGAACAATCAGACAAAAAGGAAGCATAATTATAAAAGTGAATTTATCGACTGCCGTAACAAACATGAGGCTTTGGTTAAGGAAAGCAATCGCTACAGATGAACTGGTAAAAAGAATAAAAAAATATCTGGCCCCAGTAAGACCAGATAGAAATTTCTTCTTGACTTAAGTTATCAAGTTTTTATATCCGCTTCCACAATCGGATCACCGGCAATAATCGTCTCTGAACCTGCTGTGTCCCTATTTAATAATCCGTCAAATATTCCCATGATTGATAACCCTCTTCCTGTATAATTCCACCGGCTTCAGTATTCCAAACGGTTCCATAGCCATAAATGAAGACAGTCCATCTCTCTGATTTCTTCCAAGATTATTGGTAACAGTTATTTCCAGTCTGTTTTTCACCGGGCAGCAGTGCTTTTTGAAATATCGGCACTTATTTCATCTGCGAAACTGACAGAGCACACCGTTCCGTTTACTTTTATCTGTGAGATCTCATATACATCCTTCAGAAGGATTAAACACTCTGTTTCATCCGTACGAAAGACCCGTTCATAACGGACACTTCCAGAAAAATATGGATAGCTCTTTGCTAGATTTCCCGTTTCTGTCAGGAAAACTGGTTCATATTCCTCTCTGTCGAATGATTTCATGCTGATAAGGAATCCGTCCTTCCATTCGATGATCTTACTTCCCTTTGTATCTCTTATTCTATCTGTATGTCCTTTTACAAGCACGACTGATTCATACGGTCTTAACACCATTGTTTCTTCGATACCGTATTCTGTATCCGTAAAGGCGTCATATACACAGTAATCACTGAGAAGCTCAGGAGCCGGTACAAACACCGCATCCTGAAGGATATCTTCATTGAACAGCATGTATATTTTTCACCGTTTCTGCAGTATTCATATAGTGTCAGAGATTTTGCTTCAGATCTTATCATCTGTTGTCCGCAATGATTTTTTTCAGATATTCTTCCAGACCGTCGAAAAGGTATCACTTTCCCTTTCCCGCTGTAACCTTCAAGCATTCTGTTGATAAACAGCACATCAGCTTTTTTTCCGCAATTCTTTCAATATCCTTTCTCAGATGATCGGACATGAAAACACATTCAGGTACGATTAGCGTCCTGTAAGCATAGCCGCTGATTGTAAAGGCATTGTCCCTGCAGAACTGCATCATGAAGGTAATCGGCACTGATGATATCGGCACTGACAAATGCCTTATGACATTTCTTCAAAATCTTTTCAACCGGCATGCAGTCAGCACCCCACTCAAGAGACGCATGATAAAAGTACCCTGTATTCGCACTGTGATATCCGCATGAGAACAGATTCAGAAGACGCTGTGTATAGCTCATCAGATAATGAAAATACGGAAACTGCGGATTGCAGCCGTCTGCGTAAAAATGAGGCGGACAGTCTCTGTCCGGAAACACCTTCGAGAGAAAGCGTGCGGTACAATCACATTGACACCGTGAGAGATGCAGTGATCCGTGATCCACTTCATCATTTTTCAGTCCTTCTGACCATCCGTAGGCACCGAATGCCTCACACATGAGATTGCCTTTTTTTCAGAGGATCCAGTTTTTGCGGCAGAGGGCCCCTAGTTCAATCAAGGCATGGTGATAGAATTCACCATTGCTGCCGCCGTTGTTGAATGCATCGTGCCAGTAATCCATCCCCGGTACGATCTGACCGCCAATGACATCCACTCCGGCCATATCCTGACCAGCAATCGCTCTGAAATAATGTCCTGGTCCGTATCCAAGTCTGGCATGAGCTCCATTGTCTTCGATCACATGTCCGACATACCTGACTCCGTGTCTGCGGCACCACTCACCGATCTGAGAGGAAAAAAATTCCGGCTGTACAAACGGGTGATTACATCCATATAGGTCATTCTGGCTGCAGCTGACTTTGCGGAGGAACCAGCAAAGAGATATGCGTCATCTGTATCGTGCCAGCCATTTCTATACAGTTCTTCCCTGATTTCTTCATTCCACGGAAGTACCGTATCGGTATTGCCGATACGTATATTCCATCCTTTATCGTTGCCGAAACGCGGTTCATCTGAGAAGAATGCTTCAATCGTATTACCGAATTCATTCTGATAATGCAAATAATGCTTTTCATAGACTTCATTGATCAGCACTTTTACGAATTCAGCCCTAGTCGGATCAAGATAATCCTGCAGTAATCTGTCATTGCATACAGATGTGGAATAGATCACAAATACACTGTAATACTTACGTTCAAGATACAGATGCAGCGTTCTATCTTCCAGCTGAGAAGTAATATCCTGCAGACTGTCTTCTCGGAATGCCGTTTTTTTCAGTTATATCATTTTCTGCCAGAATTATATTTTTCAATACGATCATACTGATGTTTCGGATCCTTATAATACTCCCTGATATTGCATAATACCGAAAGATCCATATCCATCTCTTCCGCCGATCCGACTATATCATACCTGTGACATCCAAGGTATCTCTTCTTCAGATTATCCGGCACCGTGCCGTTGGCAAAGCCGGTCGGAAATCTGGCATCATCCAGAATCCAGAGCTTCATACCGAGTCTTTTCGCTTCAGCGATGATATGGTCCATTGTCTGCCACCATCCTTGGCGAAGAAAGTCAGGATGAGACCGGGATTCTATACAGAGGCCACTGATGCCTGCTTTTTCGATCTGTTCCATATATTCTGTCAGTTTTTCATATGTTTCTCCGTGCTACCAGAAGAACGTCCAGATTCTGTTCACTGCTTCCATGTCTAAATACTCTCCTTCTTTACGAAAAATAGCTGTAGGAGTCCCCTGCCTGTATGAAGTGTACAACTATATCGCCTGCGACATTCTACCACAGGTATCCCGCATACCATTCTATTCTAATCTCTTCGTAATTGAAATGATCGTGGGCAAAGATACATCTGTCTTCCTTCAGCATACCTTCATCCCTGATATATTCAGCGACTGTGAAATTGACAAGCTCAGGCGTAATCAGACAGTTTATATCTTCATCATTGATCTTTGAGATACTATCACTGTCTGAAAGATGACCGAGTATATGACCTGTCACATAAACCCTTTTTATGACAGTGTCTGGATTACCGATAAAACAGAAACCGTGCAGTCTATAATGTGCCAGTTTCCGTGCGGTTGTCTCAGGGATTTCATAATCATTTGACATATGATCACCCAGATGCATGTTATACCGATTCTATCCGAGCATTTCACACATCCCGTACATGGCGGCATCTCTGTGCATATTTCCGATCCTGACACCGGCATGCATATAGTCATGATTGTGCCATACACAGATACCATACTGATCCAGCGGTTTTTTCTTCTGAAAGACTGTACTGTTTTCCATCCAGTCTGTATGATCTTCGTGATTCCAGAACAACGATTCATGGACAATAATGAAATTACAGCCTTGACCCGCAGTTTTTCTGATCACATCAACCGAGGCGTAAATTGTCGTCACAATACCGGTACATTCCTGTCTGAAATCACCGTACAGATCTGATCCTGGGTCGTTTCAGGTTCGACCTTTCTTCCCAATTATTCATAATGTGAGAGCCCTTTTATGATATCTATCAACTGCTGAATCGTCATGGTGTAAAATTCTTTTTATCAGTCAAGATCTTCGCCGTTGCTTGCAATTACCTTTTTATACCAGTTAAAGCTTTCCTTTTTACTTCTTCTGAACGTACCGTTCCCCCGGTCATCACGGTCTACATAGATAAATCCGTACCGTTTCTTCATCTGGCCAGTTGCTACAGATATAAGATCGATTGGTCCCCATGTGGTAAAGCCCATCAGATCTACACCGTCTTCATCGACAGCCCTCTTCATCTCAATGATATGATTGCGGAGATAATCACACGATAATCATCATGAATCTCACCGTTTTTCATCTGGAATATCGACTGCACCGAGACCGTTTTCAACGATAAACAGCGGTTTCTGATAACGGTCATAGATATCGTTCATGGTAATGCGCAGTCCCTTGGGATCAAGGAAGCGGCCCCATGGCTCCATCTTCAGATAAGGATTTTTTTGACGGATTCCAGAAGATTGGAATCAAACTTCTCACCCTTCTGAGCTGTTGACACACGTGATGTATAGTAGGAGAAGCCTATATAATCGACTGTATTGTCACGAAGAAGTTCAGCATCTCCTTCTTCAAACGGAATCTGATATCCGCTGCGTTCATATTCTTTCAGCAGATAATTCGGATAATAACCGCGGACTAAAAGGTCCGTGAACATATAATTCTTACGGTTATCTTCCTGAGCCTTTTGGACATCATCTGGGTTGCATGTAAGCGGATAGTAGATACCCGCATTCAGCATACAGCCGATCTTTGAGTGAGGGCACATACGGCGGCATAGTTCAACAGCCTTCGCACTAGCGATCATGACATGGTGTATGGAATCATGAATGCTCTTGTAGCGATCTTCACCTTCTTTAAAGATCAGGCCGGATGCCATGAAACATGCGCTGAGCATCACATTGACTTCGTTGAATGTCAGCCAGTAATGCACGTCGTTTCCGAAGTTTTCAAACAGTGTACGGACATGCTTTTCAAAATGATCCACGATAATGCGGTTCTTCCATCCTCCGTACTTATATACAAGACCCATTGGAATATCGTAATGATTGAGGGTCACAAGAGGTTCGATGTTATAGCGGCGACATTCTGCAAATACATTGCGATAGAATGCAAGACCTTTTTTTCATTAGGGTGTTTCTTCATCACCATTGGGATAGATCCTGCTCCAGGCAATGGACATTCGGAAACATTTAAAACCCATTTCTGCCATTAAGGCGATATCCTCTCTGTAATTATGATAGAAATCCACTGCTTCACGGGCAGGATAATACGTATCCTTTGCAAGCTCACCGGCGTCTGTATTCCCTTTGATAACATCTATACGCTTTTCTCCGTAAGGAAGCAAATCCGCATTGGCCAAACCCTTTCCGTCCGTACTGTAAGCACCTTCATACTGATTGGCAGCCGTTGCACCGCCCCATAAGAAATTACTAACAAAACCCATAATCATCCTCCTTACCTTTTGTGAATAATGTTCTATCTGTTATACTGCTTACGTTTAGCAGTAAAATACGGTATGTATAAATTAAGGATAACAGAATTCCGTCTGTTATCCTTAACATTTTTTCAGTTTTCTTCCACTGTGGAGAAACCGAAGACAAGACCCAATGCAAGAGAGACTGCAAAGGCAACAACCATGCCTGCCGCACCGCCTAAAGCGAACTCTCCGAAGCGCAGGAAGTTAAGGAACGGGAAGCCGACGTCGGAGAACAGAGTTACTTTACCTCCTAACAGGAACATCACAATACCACCTGCTGCGCCGCCTGCCATCTGGTAAATCAGAGCTTTGCGTCTGTTAGACAAGCCCATTCAACCAAATCATAGATATCTTTGAAGTGATAGTAGAATGTCATACGATTCATACCACAATCTTCCGTTAAATCACTGATTGTGATTTTCGATAATGGCTTCTTCAACAACAAATTCTTGAGTGATTGTTCTAAGGCACGTTTCGTTACTTGTGACATACTACCTACTTTACAATCAGATGATAACTAGTAATTTTGAATCGTATTGATTGGATAGGATTCTTGCATTTCTCTTGCGACGATGTATTCATTCTCTGCTGTACGCAATAGAATCAGTGGCATCGTACGGCTTAAGAATAAGTGAATACCTTCAGTGACAGAGTACGCACCACAGTTATTGAAGGCTAAATAATCACCCTCATGCAAGCCTTGTAACGTTACATCTCTGACTAGCACATCTGCAGTTGTACAAAGGCTACCACATAAACACCAATTCATTTCTGTTCTATCATCACATGCATGCAAGTGTTGAATATGTGGCACTTTCATACCCATCATCTGACCATAATAGTTTAGATGATTCATACCTCCATCTACGATACAGTAATTTACACCTTCATTAGACTTACAATCCATTGCACGTGTGAGGTATGTTCCACAGAATGTGGAATAGAATCTACCCATTTCAATTGTTAAATCAACAACCTCAGATAATTCTTTCAACTTTGCATGGATATTCTCAAGAGGTTTTTAGTGTATCACTAAAATCATCACCTTCAAATAATGGCACTGATAATCCTGGACCATATTCAATCTGTTCTACTTTACGATTGAATGTTGTTTGAATCTCTTTGATTAATTCCAACAACATATCCAACTCTTTGATTTGTTTATCGTTCTTCTTACGCTGTGTACCCGCAAAGTAGTGAATCCCCTTTACAATCACATTTGGATAGTTTTCTTCATTTGCATAGATTGAGAATAAATCTTCCTTGGACATACCAAACTGACTACCTGCATTCAAACGTGGTAGAATTTCCACTTTCTTTTGGTACTTTCCAGCAATACGATTGACAATATCCATATGTAGTAGAGATTCCGCTGTGTAATGAATCACACCATATTCCATCGCATCTGTGACATCCACTTCTGTCTTATTGACACCCAGAATATAAAATCTTAGTTGGTTCTACACGAAGTGCTTTACAGATGGATAACTCACCTGGACTACATACTTCTAACTTATCAGTAATCTCTGCCATCGTCGGAATCAAGAATGGATTTGCCTTGATGGAATAACATAGATGATACGCACCACCTACAATTTCCCTCATCTTTTTTTAACACGTTCTTTTTACCGCTTCTAAATCAAAAGATAAAACAAGGTGTTTGATAGTGTTCTGCGATATACTTTAGTTCTTTCTCTTGCATTATTCGATTCCTTCCATCTTCTTTAATACGGCACGATCAATCTTACCATTCTTTGTCATTGGCATTTCATCCAAGTGTACTAACTTGTTAGGTACCATATAGCTTGGCATAACGACCTTTAGTTCGTTATGTAATTCTTTTTGATCACGCTCACCTAACCAGAATAAATAAATACGTTTCTTGTTGTGGTCATAGATTGCACATGCACGCACAACACCACTACGCCCTTGTACTAGACTTTCAATTTCACCTAGCTCAATACGGTGTCCTAAGTGCTTGATTTGGAAGTCTTTACGTCCGATATAAACAAGTTCTCCTTGCTCATTGTATTTCGCAAGGTCACCTGTACGATACATGCGTTCATAGTACACAGTGTTTAATGGATTCTGTACAAATACAGCTGCTGTCTTTTCACCGTCATGATAATATCCTAACGCAAGACAAGCACCTGCCACACAGATTTCTCCACTTTCATTTGGTGTATCAACCAATTTATTTTCATCAGATAGTAAGAATACCTTCTCATTATCAAATGCTGAGCCAATTGGAATGATTTCATCCGCCGCATATTCGCGATTCTCTAAACGATAATATGTGCAGTTACATGTAATCTCAGTAGGTCCATACAGGTTGATAAACTCTGCCTTTGGACAATTCTTCATCCAGATATTCAAGTGCTTGATTGGCATAACTTCTCCACTGAACATCACCAGACGAATTGTCTCAGGATTACGATAACCAAATCCATTCATAATGGACACAAAGCACATTGCACTAACAGCCCATGTTAGTACAGTTACCTGATGGTCACATAAAAAATCCATCAAGTGTGTTGGGTTACTAAAGAATTCACGTGGAATCAGTTCTACTCTAGCACCCACGTAGATACTACTGTAGATATCTTTAACAGACACATCAAAATCAAACGGTGCTTGGTTGGCAATACGATCATCAGTACAAATTCCAGATACCTTTACAAATTCTGGAATAAAGTCAATAACAGATCCATGTCCAACAACAACACCCTTTGGCACACCAGTGGAACCACTGGTAAAGTTTACGTAAAGAGGGTCTGTACTAGCAGCTTGTTTACGAATCCCTGCAAGCATGTTTTCATCAATGATACCTTCATTGATGATATCTTCAACCTTTAAAAATAGTAACTGCAGTCCCTAATTTTTTTCACGTGCTTCCTCATAGAAACGTTCATTACTCAAGATTACTTTCGGACTTAATACTTCAATGATTTTTTTCCCACGACCAATTGGTTGTCTTGTGTCAATCAGAGAATAAAATCCACCTGCATATACCGCACCATACATTGCGGCTAGCGTTGTATTACTCTTTTTCCATATACATCGCAACCGCCTGGCGAGGTTGAATATATCTCGCAAGTTTAGTTCCAAGAATCTTGGCATCTTTTACTAACTCTTCGTATGTCATCTCTGCGGTTTCATCTGCGACCGCAATCTTACCTGGATGTTTTTTTGGCAAGAGGCTTCTAGCCACTCAAGAATATTCTTTGTCATAGTTTTTTACTCTAACGTATCTATTTTTACTATGTTCATCGATTTTTTTGAATGTAAAATTTATCTGAAAAACACAAAAATGGAGTATTCCTCCATTTTTTTAGCAATTAAAATATACAAATAACATGCGGTCTTTACCGTTCATGTCTTTGAGTATTTCATAGCGAGCATCCGGTAACATCTCTTCTACCAGCTTACTCATACGTTCACGCTGATCCCAACCCATCTCAAAAGCCATAAATGCTTTCTCGTTGAGAACTTTCTTACAATCCTTAAAGATCATGCGATAGAACTTTAGCCCATCCTCACCACCAAATAAGGCCACATGAGGTTCAAAGTCCACAACAGAAGTTTCCATCTGTTCATCCTGTGGGATGTATGGAGGATTGGAAATTAATACATCCAAATGACGCTTTGCGTCAAGTAATGGTTGTAACATATCCCCCGCCGTAAAGTCGATGTCCACTTCGTTATTTTTCGCATTCTGACGTGCAGTGACTAACGCTTCTTCACTGATATCCGTAGCGTGCATCTTTACACGGCTCTCTTCTTTTGCGACTGTAATCGCAATGGCACCAGAACCCGTTCCAACATCCGCACATTCTACCGTTTTCTGTGTTGGGAAGATTTCATCAATACGAGATAATATCAAGGCACATAGTTCCTCTGTTTCACAACGTGGAATTAATACATCTTCATTGACAATCATCTTATATCCATAGAACCATGAATAGCCTAATACATGTGCCATTGGTTCCTGTTTTAAGATTCTTTCCATGCCTGCATGGAATTCATTTGCGAGAGCTTCTGGCATCTCATCATCGATATGCATAAACAAATCATAGCGTTCACGTTGAGAGATTTCCAAAAGATAGGCCATAACAGTTTCCGCAGGAATATCATTTTTAGACACTCTTTTTCGTATTGCTTGATTGTTTTTCGCAAATGTACTCACACTGCTGTCTCCTCGAGTTTTCTCTTTTCTTCTTCTGCTAGTAAGCCCTCAATGACTCCATCAAGTTTACCTTCCATGATACGGTCTAACTGTGTAATTGTTAAACCAATGCGGTGGTCCGTTACACGGTTTTGTGGGTAGTTATATGTTCTAATCTTTTCTGATCGATCACCAGTACCAATCTTGGCACGGCGAATCTTACCAGCCTCTTCTTCCTGAATACGCTTGAGTTCTTCGTATACACGTGCACGAATTAAGCGCATCGCCGTCTCACGGTTTTCAATCTGTGAACGTCCATCTTGACAGTTTACTGTAATACCTGTTGGAACGTGCACAATACGTACGGCAGAATCTGTCTTGTTGATATGCTGACCACCGGCACCAGAAGCACGGTGTGTTTCAATTGTTAAGTCCTTTGGATCGATTTCGATATCGGTATCTTCCGCTTCAGGTTGACATAGTACTGTTGCGGTAGAAGTATGAATACGTCCCTGTGTCTCTGTCTTTGGAACACGCTGTACACGGTGTACACCAGATTCAAACTTCAATTCCTTATACACATCTGTTCCCTTTACAGAGAAGATAATCTGCGTATATCCACCTGCTTCACTGACAGAAGCTTCCAGAACCTGCACCTTCCAACCCTTGCTTTCTGCGTACTTACTATACATACGATATAAGTCACCAGCGAAGATATTACCTTCATCTCCACCTGCACCACCACGGATTTCCATAATGACATCATGGTCATCATCTGGATCACGTGGCACAAGTAAGTGCTGAATTCTTTCTAACAAGGCTTCACGTTCTGGTTCACACTCATCCTTTTCCATACGTGCCATCTCTTTGAGTTCAGGATCATTCTCCTTTAACATCTCATCTGCTTGTGCAATACGAGAGTCTAACTCTAAAAGTTGGTGGTAAGCATCAACCGGTTGTGTTAATCTTGCCTGTTCTTTGGATAATTTTTGTAAGGAGCTTAGGGATCTGACATTACCTTTTCATCCATCAGCTTCTCTACGATTTCTTTATATTGTTTTTTTCTATTTCACTTAATTTTTGTTCTAACTGCGTCCATAGTATTCTCCACATATTTTCCCATAACAACTTTAACATAGATTATATTCTTTTGTATTCAAAGAAAAAGGTCCGGAATTATACCGGACCGGCTTTTATTCATACCGTACTTCTTATTGAACTTCTCGATACGTCCTTGAGCCTGTGCGAATCTCTGACGTCCAGTATAGAATGGATGGCAGTTTGAGCATGTATCTACTTTGATTTCAGATAATACAGAACCTGTTTCGAATTCTGCACCACAGCTTGTGCATACTACCTTCGCCTTGTGATAAGTTGGATGAATATCTTTTTTCATTTTTTATCTCCCTTCTGCCTTAAGCCTCCGATTGGCTTAAAGAAAGTGCTAAATTGCCTATTTATACTACCATAACAATTTTTTTCGTGCAATCTTTTTATTCAATAGTTTCACGCCAAATCACTGCACCCTAGATTTTTTAACTTCTGGTCGATTTCAGCGTAACCACGATCGATGTGATATACATCGTGGATTTCTGTAACACCCTCTGCCAGTAAGCCTGCTACTAGCATCGCTGCACCACAACGTAAATCGGTCGCAACGACCTTCGTTCCAAATAAGGAACTAGGACCCTTGATACTAGCAGAACCTGTCGATACTTCAATATCTGCGCCCATACGTTGTAATTCTCCACAGTGCTTAAAGCGCTCTACGTAGATTGTCTCAACAACCTTAGACTCACCATGTGCTTGTGTCATCAGTGTTGTAAGTGGTTGTTGTAAGTCAGTCGCAAAACCAGGGTATGGTCTTGTGGTCACATCCGTCGCAACCAGTTTATCTGTATGACGGATTGTAATACGGTCTACATCGATATCCATATCAACACCCATTTCCTGTAACTTAGAAGTTAAGGCATCTAAGTGTTGTGGGATGATATTCTTGATAACCATCTTCTTAGCACAAGCAGCCGCAATAACTAAGAATGTGCCCGCTTCGATACGGTCTGGGATAATTTCATGGAAACAACCCATCAATTGATCAACACCATCAATTGTAATAACATTTGTACCGGCGCCACGAATATGTGCACCCATCTTATTTAATAATGTCGCAACGTCGATGATTTCCGGTTCCTTCGCAGCATTTTCAATCGTTGTACGACCCTTTGCGTATACAGCAGCCATCATAATATTAATGGTTGCACCAACACTTGCGATATCCAAGAAAATCTTTCGCACCCTTTAATTCCTTAGCTTCAATTGTATAACAAGCCTTATCATACGTAACTTTAGCACCTAAGGCTTCAAAACCCTTTAAGTGTAAGTCGATTGGTCTTGGACCTAAGTAACATCCACCAGGCATCTTCATGCATACACGACCAAATCTACCTAATAAAGCACCCATGAAGTAGTATGATGCACGAAGCTTTGTGACTGCATCATCTACCAAATCAACGTTTTGGATATTCGTAGGGTCAATAATTAAATGATCAGAAGAACGTGCTTCAACTTGAACTCCTAATAAATTTAGAATCTTTGTGAGGGATTCAACGTCCGCAATCTGCGGAACCCCAACAATTGTGACTGGTCCATGAGCCAGTACAGTAGCAGGAATCAAAGCTACTGTCGCATTCTTCGCGCTAGAGATTGTGACTTCTCCCTCTAGCGTATGTCCACCTTCAATTTTAATTACTTCCGGCATAGTTATTTTCCTTTCTGATCAGCTCTGTCAGCTCGTGTATATCCTTTACAAGTATATCTGCTTTTGATTGATCCTGGTAGAAGCGATTGTCAATTCTCGCAACTGTTCTTATTCCAGCTGAGATACCAGCTTGTATCCCTGCTGTACTATCTTCATATACCAAGCACTCTTCTTTGCGCACTTGTAACTCTTCTTGAGCTAGTAAATAGATATCTGGATATGGTTTGGAACGTTTGCAGTTTTCACCACTTTCGATAAAAGTCGAAGTATTCCAAGATTCCCATCTCTTTTAAACTTGTGACAATCAAGTCATACGAGGATGCAGAACATACCGCTAACTTTAAGCCCATCTTCTTCATCTGTTGTAATGCTTGCGGTACACCTGGAAACATAATTTCCTTAAAATGGATTGGATGTTCTACATTGAAGTATCTTTCGTTATTCTCACGAATCACATCAAGAGGAACTTTTCCATCTAACATGTCATACAACATCTCATAGGTTGTCTGCATTGTTGTACCGATGATTCGGTAAATATTCTTAGCAGGCCCATCATAACCATACGCACGCATCTGCGCAACTGTCCCCTGCATATAAAAGTATTCACTATCGTAAAGAATACCATCCATGTCAAATAATACCGCTTTTATCATATACAGCATTTTACATGAATTTTCGTATCCATTCTAGATGTATGCAAAAGTTTGCGTCACCATTATACAACGAGATATAAAAAAGAGGCCCATGTGAGCCTCTATATCACTCAATTTGTAATTAAGCTTTGTCAGCGGAACCGAATTGGTTAACCATTTCGATTACCTTAGCAACGATTGCGTCAGCACCTGGTTTGAGTAACTTACGTGGGTCAAAGCCCTTACCCTGTTGGTCCTTACCAGCTTCGATGTATTCACGAGTTGCCTTAGCAAATACAATCTGTAAGTCTGTATTTAACGTTGATCTTAGATACACCCATTGTGATAGCCTTGTGTACTTGGTCAAATGGGATACCAGAACCACCGTGTAATACTAATGGCTTACCATTTACAGCAGCATCAATTTCTGATAATCTTTCGAAATTTAATCCTGCCCAGTCTGCTGGATAAACACCGTGGATGTTACCGATACCTGCAGCTAAGAAATCAACACCTAAAGAAGCGATTTCTGCACATTCCTTTGGATCAGCTAATTCACCATTAGATGTAACGCCATCCTCTGTACCACCGATACCACCAACTTCACATTCTACAGAAACACCCTGTGAATGAGCTAACTTGATGATTTCCTTTGACTTCTCTAAGTTCTCTGCGAAATCGTAGTGAGAACCGTCAAACATTACAGATGTGAAACCTGCTTCGATGCAAGCCTTAGCACCTTCAAATGTTCCGTGATCCAAAGTGTAAAAGCAACTGGAACTGTAATACCCATATGGTCATGAATGTTCTTAACCATATCTGCACACTGCTTGAAACCACATATACTTCGCTGCACCTTCAGAAACCTGAAGAATGACAGGAGAGTTTGCCTGCTGGCAAGCAGCTAAGATAGCCTTTGTCCATTCCATGTTATTGATGTTGAACGCACCAATTGCATAATGACCTTCATGAGCCTTTTCAATCATTTCTTTTGCTGAAACTAATACCATGAGATTATTCCTCCTTATTTAGCGTTTCCATATTAAACTATTTCCAAACATTTTTAAAGTAGCATGATAAAAAAAGGCTGTTTTTTCAGCCTTTTCTCATTTAATTATCGAATGCGTCATCGCCCTTTGGTAAATCTAGACCAGTAACTTCAATTGGCTCATCTAATTCATCATCCTCAAGTTCGATTTCAGAAGTATCGATATGAACCTCCTCAAACTTACGACAGTTACGTAAATCCCACTTGTTATTTTTCTAAAGAAGCAAACCTATTATCCAACATCAAGTCACTATAGAATTGTGCCTTTTTACGTCTGATTTTATCCTCAGGAATATCCATTGTCTTTGCAACTTCATCCCAGATCTTTTGAGAAATCTACTTCTCTTTTTCTTTTTTTCAGCCAATTGTAGGCTACGTCCGTCATAGTCTCATTATTAACCATTGTAAATCTCCTTTATACAAATGCATGTTATGCTTGCTTCGCCATGGCACTATACCCCAAGTTCCAAATAAAGTCAAATATTTTTTATTGGGGTAAATTCCCAACATAATTTTTGGTGAAGTATGACCTCGTCATTCGATAATAACTGATACTCAACAGACCAGTACTCATCGCATTTTTCCGCATGACAAAGCCTTGTCTGCATGTACATCTTTCCATACTGCGAGTCCACAGTACTTTCCCCATCCTTGTTATCATAGAGGGTGATTTTTGTATGAACATCTGCTTTACGCTCAAAAGAAATCAAATCATCCCCAAAATACACTTGATGAACTCCACCATTATCCCCTTCGCAATAGCGTAATGTATTTCCATCATATAATGCGTTCGTTTCCAATAAAATCTGTTTCTTATCTTCCAACAAATCATGTTGTGTTAGTTTAACTGATATTCGCATATTCACCTTCCGTGAATGATTATATGCGAACTTGCCCTCCTGTCAACCTTTGAGCACATTAAAAAACTCCCACAGAAATCCATGGAAGTCAGTGTATCAAATTATTCGTAAGTAGCGATGAGATATAGTGTTCTTGAACTAAAAGCCATCGACTGCGAGCGGAAGAGACAGGATTACATTTTTCGTCATTTTCATTTTTCCTTATAAATACCTACGTGATATGTCTTGCCAAACTCTACATCAAACGCAAAATTGATATCTGTAGCGTAATAATTCTTGTGCTTTGCTACGATGCCATTTTCCGTTATTTGGAAACTGCCAACGAATGTATGATGACCCGGTTCTAACGCTACGATTGTATCTAGCATTTGACCCTTAACTGGATGATATAAAGCCGCATCTTGACCATCAATTTTCGAAACATTTCCATACAAGTGCACGATTGCCTTCGTTGTATTTTTTTCTCAACAAGTTGTGCTTCCACCTTCTTACGCATCATCTGAATCGTAATAGATACCACAAAAGCCACTGCCCAAATAATAACCACGGCGATTATCATATACATTTGGTTCATATTTCACCTCGCAAAAATTCTAAAGTATTTTTTTCATAAGTATCATTATACAAGAACCCTTCTGATATTTATGTACAAAATGTAGTAATTTATTTGTACTTGTTGCTATTTGAAAACAATTTATTATTTTTAAAACCTCAATTCCTTTTCGGATAATATACGCTAAATACATCATGGACAGGTCCATGTACTAAACTATATACAATATTCGATGCGTTCGACATTTCCACAATCGTTCCATCCTTTTTTTCTTCACCCAAACCGCATCACCTCTACTATCTGTATAAGGCTCATATGGCATTTGATATACCTCATCCTTTGACCAATAGTAGACTAGATTATATCCAGCTTTCTTCAGTTGATGACGTAACTTCCGGTTGTTAGATGGATTACTTTCAGAGTATGCAAATAATTTACGATCACGGATACGTAAGGACAAATCACGCACGATAGGATCCTTATGTTCACATAACATCGAGAAAGCCATAACTAAATGCATATTCATCCAACATAAAAGTACTGTTTTAAAGAAATCTTCTTGCCTGTTAAAACAGGTTTTAAATAATGGAATGATTGAAGGATCACTCACACTCTTTAAATCCCTCAAACGCTTAAAGAGTAAATGTAAAATGGTCTCAAAACTGCGTGCTACTGGATGATAATAAATCTGCCAATACATGTGATATCTTGCCATGATATAATTTTCAACTGCGTAGACACCACTCTCTTTAACTACCAGACGATTCCCATCTACCACACGAAGCGTACGTAAGATTCTCTCCAAATCAAACTCACCATACTTCGTCCCCGTAAAGTATGCATCACGCAACAAATAATCCATACGGTCCGCATCCAGTTGTGAACTAATCATCTGTACCAATAATGGATTCTTACTCTTATGACGAATGACATCCGCAACATCCTTCGCTAGACCCTTAGCACTAGCTTCTAGTATCTTCGTAATCTCCGTATTCTCTTCGATGATGCGACAGGTGAAATACTTCATGCGATGTTCCAATAACAGCTTCAAACGCATGGCTATAAGGGCCATGACCAATATCATGCAACAGACCTGCTAACATGATTGTTACCTTATCATATTCATTTAATGCATTTACAATATCCGGAACTTCCGTCACCATACGACGCACGATTTCATACACCCCAAGAGAGTGAGAAAAAAACGAGTATGTTCTGCACAATGATATACAACATATGCTCCACCCAATTGACGGATGCGACGTAAGCGTTGAAACCAACTGCTATTGACGATATCCCATACCACCTGTAAATCAATATGTACATAGCCATGTACCGGATCACGTAACACTTTCACTTCTGATGTTTTTCGCAAACATGAGCTAGCCCTCCTTTACAAGGAGTACAACTGCCTGTGCTTGTACACCTTCCGATTTTTCCAACAAATCCTAAACCTTCTCCACGTGTTGCTTTCACACTAACACTATCCAAATCACATACAAGTGCTCTAGCAATGTTTTCTCGCATTGCCATAATATGTGGTGCCATCTTTGGCTTTTCAATCATAATAAGACTATCAACATTTCCAATCGTATAACCACGCTCGCGCATCATTACACCAACCTGCGCAAGAATCTTGATAGAATTGGCACCTTCCCATTTTAGGGATCCGTATCTGGAAACCATTTCCCAAGATCACCTAACGCAAGTGCACCAAGGATAGCTTCCGCAACCGCATGACATAACGCATCCGCATCACTATGGCCAACAAGACCCAAGTCTGATGGAATCTCCACACCACCCAAAATGAGTTTACGTCCTTCTGCGAGACGATGAATATCCGTTGATTGTCCTATTCTCATATAATCCCCCTTGTATCGGATTGTTATTTACCAAAAAAATATTTTTGCCTATAATAATCATAAGATGTTGCGGAATGAAATTAAAGGAAAAAAATCTGATAAACAGCCATATTTTTATGCGATTATTTCCTATGTTCATGAGGATTTCTATCCATTTCTTTAACAATCTAACTATAATAGAATTATGAAAATTCAGATTCCAGAATATATTCAAGTTCTTATCGACTTGTTAAATCAAAATCACTATAACGCCTATGTTGTCGGTGGCGCAATTCGCAATGCTTTACTAGGACTGCCGATTCATGACTATGACCTAACAACAGACGCAACCCCAGATGAAATGCTACAGGTATTCTCATCATATAGACTATTTAAGACGGGTATTCAGCACGGTACGATTACTGTACTTTCTAATGGACAGCCTGTTGAAATCACAACATTTCGTAGCGAGAATACCTATGAAGACCACCGTCGTCCATCTGGAGTCTCATTTTCCGACAACATCGAAGAAGACTGTAAACGCCGTGACTTTACAATTAATGCACTCTGTTATAACCAAAGTGAAGGCTTAATTGATTTCTTTGGTGGCATTGAAGATTTGCAACATAAGATTATACGTTGTATTGGTAACGCAAATGAACGCATTGATGAAGATGCCTTACGTATACTCCGTGCTTTACGCTTTGCAGGAAGACTCTCATTTACAATCGAAGTGAATACCGCAACCGCAATACACAAACAAAAAGATTTACTTCACTACATCTCAGAAGAGCGCATTCATAATGAATGGGTTGGCATCCTAGAAACAAATGCCCTCTCTTCTATCCTTACAGAATATAGCGATGTCATACAGGTATTTATTCCTGAATTAAAAGAATATATCATCCAAGACAGTTTAACCTCAATCAATCAATCTCCACTTAACGCAAATATCCGTATGGCAATTCTACTCAAAGATATTTCTAACGCAAAAGAAATCTTAGAACGCCTGAAATACTCAGGCGCAGAACAAACTGTCATCCTGAGTTGTATTCGAAAATTCAGAATACAAACTTTCTTCAAAGATTGAACTAAAACAATTCTTATCTACTCTTAATATTCCATTTAATACCTATCACCAATATCGCACAGCAATTGATTCTAATTATCAAAAGAGAAAACATTCATGCATACTATCAAGAAATACAGAACATGCATGAACCATATCAATTAAAAAGATCTTTGCGATAGATGGAAATACCGTTAAAAGAACTCGGCTATCAAGGAAAAAGATATCAAAGATATCTTACAAAGATGCTTAAATGCAGTTATTGAGAACCCAGAAAATAATACAATTGAATATTTAATTAATATGATAAAACGCACCTCATAGTGCGTTTTTTTTTAAAAATGATTTTTTTGATATGCAATACGTTTATCACCATTATTAAGATAAACCGTTCCACATGCATGATAACCTAACTTTCGATAAGAACTTACGCATTGGAAGATTCTGATGGTGTGTATCAATACGAATATCATGGAGTTGATGAATTAGTCGCTAAACTCTCCGCAAACGCCATCAGTTGGCGAGAACAGTCTTTGCCTTTGTAGTCTTTTCGAAATCGCAATGCGATGTACAACAACATAAGGATGATCATTGAGCCACTTTCCCATCTTCGATATAGTCATAGTTTGGCTCGTGTCCAGCAACAATATATGCAGTACCAATGACGTTTTCATCTTCTACAAGTACATAACTATTTCCTGTTTTTATATCCTGGGAAATAACCTCTTCATTTGGATAACCATCTTGCCATTGCGGGATTCCGTTAGCACGCATACTTTCTTGCGCCTCATGAATCACACACATTATTCTTTTCAATGTCTTCCATTCTACTTTTGCGAATTTCCATACTGTTCAACTACAGCCTCTAACTTTGCATTCACGTCTGCCCCAACAAGATCAATACCATCGGCGCAATAATAGCGTACATCATTAATCTTCCAGAACTCTTTGCATAAAGTTCGGATATAAGAGATTGCACAATCATTTTTCAGGCACATATCCACCAGCTGTCAATATAAGCACTAGTTTCTTTTGCCTGACAAAGACTATAGTACTCTCCCGCTTTATCCAAATCAAAAGTTAATCCCTTGTGTACAGACAAGTTCAAGATAATCATGCAGTACTGCAGGTAATCCAAAAATTCCAAAACGGTGCCGCAATCACAATTTCATCAGCTTTAGCAAATTGCTTTTGCATAACGATACATCTCATCACCAAAAATCATGATTCCGTGAATTCTTACAGTATTTTTTTCTAGCGAAGCTTTCTGCAAAAGGATGAATATCTTCCTCCCCTAAGTTTACAGTTTCAATCTCATCAGTCAGTATCGATAAATATTGTTGCGCTAATGCGTATGTTCTGGAATTCTCGCGAAATGCGGCATTTACGAAATAATACTGTCATACTTTCTTCCTTTCCTTCATAATAAAAAGAAAGCAGGTTAGCCCTGCTTTTATAGTTTCTTGAATTGTTCAATGTCCATTACAAAGATTGTCGCTCCACCGATTTGTACTTCAACCGGGAAAGGACGCATATCTACCAACGTCATATGATGCGGTGGATGGAACGATTTCTGTACGGCGTTTTGCTTCTTCGCCGATGACTGCGATACATTTATCTACAAGCTCATCTTCCGTACCAACGATAATCGTTGTATTTCCAGCACGTAGGAATCCACCAGTCGTTGCTAAACGTGTCATATAGAAATTATTCTTCGTAAGTGCAGCAGAAACTGCAGATGCATCATCATTGGATACAATTGCCAAAATTAGTTTCATAAGAGCCTCCTATTGTTACCCCTATTTTATCATGATTCACTGTGAAAATGAGATGAATTATACATTGAAACGGAAGAAGACAACATCTCCATCCTTCATTAAGTACTCTTTACCCTCTAAGCGCATCTTACCATGTTCCTTAACAGATTGTTCTGTACGATATTCCATTAAGTCTTCATAGCTATAGATTTCCGCACGAATAAATCCCTTTTCAAAGTCTGTGTGGATAACACCTGCACACTGAGGAGCTTTCATACCCTCATGGAAAGTCCATGCACGGCACTCTGGTTCACCAACCGTGAAGAATGTTCTTAGACCCTAACAAGTGATAAGCAGCACGAATAATCTTATCCAAACCAGATTGCGCAATTCCTAAGTCCTGCATGAATGCAATCTTCTCTTCTTTATCAAGACTTGAAAGTTCTTCTTCCATCTTTGCACAGATAGCAATACATTCACTACCTTCATTTGCCGCAAATGCTTTTACCTTTTGGTAGTATGCATTACTTTCAGGATCACCGATTTCTTCATCACTCATATTCGCAACATAGATAACTGGCTTCGATGTAAGTAAACCATAGTTCTTTAAAACCTCGCGGTCAGAATCTTCTAAGTCACCTAGACGTACTGGTGTTCCTGCCTCTAATAACTTTTCAAACTTCTGCAATGATGTATATTCAGCTACCGCATCTTTATCCTTGGATGTCTGTGCCTTTTTAGCAACCTTACTAATACGATTCTGGACTGTATCCAAATCACTTAAGCAAAGCTCTAAGTTAATTTCTTCAATATCACGAATTGGGTCAACAGAACCTTCTACATGCTCGATATTACTATCATCAAAACATCTTACAACGTGAACGATTGCGTCTGTCTCACGAATATTCGCTAAGAATTGGTTTCCTAAACCTTCACCCTTTGATGCACCTTTCACAAGACCTGCGATATCTGTAAATTCGAATGTTGTGTAGATTGTCTTCTTTGGATGGAAGAGTTCTACGAAGTCATCCATTCTCTTATCAGGAACTTCTACCACACCAACGTTTGGATTGATGGTTGCGAATGGATAGTTCTCCGCTAGGACCTGGCTGTTTGTAATTGCATTAAACAAAGTTGATTTACCAACATTTGGTAGGCCAACGATACCTGCTGTTAATGACATATATGAAATCCTCTTTTCTTTCCTCTTATTCCTGTGGTGCTTTTTCAATAATCTTCTTTAGCTTACGCTCAAATTCATGTCTTGGAAACATCACGACCGCACCACAACCCTAAACACTTGATTTTTAATATCCGCACCCATACGAATCACTTTCCAATACTTGGACTTCTTGCATGGATGTTCCTTTTTTCATTTCAACTGTATCATTTAGATTAAAATCACTGATCATAGTCCCTGCCTCTTTTTCATATGCAGTAATTGTATTTTTGCAATAACATGCAAATAGTCATCGGACCAACACCCTTTGGTACAGGTGTAATCGCACCTGCCTTAGAGCTACAGATTCAAAATCTACATCACCCACATAAATGACCATCAACACTATTTACGCCAACATCGATGACATACGCACCTTCTTTAACATATTGCGCATCAATCATCTTTGGCTTACCCACTGCAACAATCAAGATATCTGCTAAGTTTGGTAAGTTCTTTTTAAGTTTGCTGTATGGGAGTGACAGATTGTGACTGTCGCATTTGGCATTTCTGTAATAGACGAGCAACTGGTGTTCCTACTAATTTAGAACGACCAATCACCACTGCATGTTTACCCCTTAGGATTACATTTCCCATACGCTTTTAGAAGTTCCATGATACCGAGTGGTGTACATAGGTACAAAGGATGGTTGATTCATAAAGAATCTTCCAAAGTTTCAATGGGATGTAGTCCATCCACATCCTTTTGTGGGATCGATACAAGCTATCGCTCTATCCTCATCAAACCCTTCAGGTAATGGTAGTTGAATCAAGATACCATCAACTGTAGCATCACTCGTACAATCACAGATTGTCTTCTCTAGTTCCTCTTGAGAGATAGAAGAAGATAAACGAATGGTATTAGTTTTAATTCCAACTGCTGCACACGCCTTCTCTTTTCCACGCACATAAGACTCAGACGCTGGATTATCTCCTACAAGGATAACCGCAAGACATGGCGTTCTCATACCTGCAGATACCCAAGCCTCAACCTTTGAACGCATATTTTCTTTTAGTTCGGCAGATAATTCACTACCGTAGATAATTTTTGTCATTTTAAATCCTCCGAATCCAGACATATTGTGATAGGGACCATCGTTGAGCAGTTCAACTTTCATATCTGCCGCAAAGATACCCTTCTTCCACTTGTAAACCATAACGTCGTAATACTTTCATTAAAGTATAGATACATCGCTTTTGGCATGTTCAGGCTTTCCAGCCCCATCAAAACTTGGACGATTACCCTTTTTGCAGTTTGCGAATAACGTAAACTGTGAAATTGATAGAAATCGCACCTCCTACTTGTTGTAATGCTAGATTCATCTTTCCGTTTTTCATCATCGAAAATACGCATTTTGGCAATCTTATCTGCCATCTTTTTCTACAACTGCTTCTGTGTCATCATCTTTGATTCCAACCAACAATAGGAAACCTTGTTCAATTTTTCCCATTTACTACGCCATCAATGGTAACACTGGCATGTTTTTACTCTTTGAATTACTGTTCTCATATCGATAAAAAAATTATATCAGATATTGGAATAATGTTGCCGCATAATCACAAAAGAGCATATATTTTCTCTTATATGCTCCTATAAATAATCAAAAATTTATCCTCTTTGATATAGGTATCACTGAAATTTTTAGAAACTATGGTTTCGTCTTTTCCCATTCCATAATTCATATGTCACATCCGCAAAAGGAATATATTCTCTATCATGTGTAACACTGATAATTGTCTTTCCATCTTTTGATAGTTCTTTGAAATACGATAAAATCAACTGCGTATTTTTCATGATCAACATTTAGACGTAATTTCATCCAATAAATATATCTCTACATTTCTCAATAACGCTCTTGCGATACACAAACGCTGTTTCTGTCCAGTAGACATAATTTTACCTGCTTCATAAATATCAGTATCCAAAGCATCATCCAACGAGGAAACATAGTCTTTCATATTCACTGTTTTTAATACTTCCCAAATCATTTCATCTGTAATTGTATCGCTACTAACCGTTAAATTACTGCGAATACTACCTGGGAATAAAGAAGGTGATTGTGATAAATAAGCTACCTGATTTCTTAGATCATGGCTATCAATATCCTTCAAAGATATATCATCAACCATGATTTTCCCTTCATACTCTGTATAGAACTTTTCTATCAGTTTTTAAAATTGTACTCTTTTCCAACACCACTTTCACCCAAGGATGACAGTCCATTTATGAGCCTGTAATTCTAGTGTCAAATTTTTTTAGGATAGGTGTATTTGTATATTGAAAATTTACTTTATGAAAATTGAATTGCTTGTTCAAGTGAAAATGGATGCTGATTTGTAGAAATATCAGACTCTAATTCAACAATTCCTTTGTCTTTGTAAATTCACCTTTCAAACTTTCCTTTTTTTCAATTTCCGTTGAGAAATATTGTATGTAAATAGGAATATAACAACTCACAATAGCTGACTACAGAAATAATTGTTCCAACTGTAAGTTTTGTTGTGTACATCATCAATAACGCAACGATACCAAATGATAGTCCCGGTAAATAGAGATGTCATAAAATCCATTAATCCATACACCAGCTAGAGATTCCATCGAAGCGACACTTCCCCAAACAGAAACAATTCCATCATTATTCTCTTTTTAATCTGATTGATATAGAAATGTCTCTAGGTTATTACTCTTGATGTAGTCGATATTCTTAAACATGTCTGCTTTTAACTGATTATTCTTTGCATTCTTTTTCAAGACACGTTATTTACTAAATCTCTCTAACTTAATATGAATAAATCTGACCGGAATAATACTAAGCGGCAAGAATAAATATTTGGAATACTCCTATCACAGGGTGATAAGAACACAAAATTATAAAGATGATGATTGAGGATAGAATTGCACTATAGTAACTAGGAACATCTTTGATATAGAACAATAATAAGTTAGAAAGTTCTCGACCTGATTCCGTCAGTAACTCAATAGAATTGTGCGTATCAAAAAAAGCGGAGTGGTTGATGAATAATCTTTTCCATCAGTTGAATTGCATACTCATTTCCCTTTGTTTCTTGCAAATACAATCGTAAAGTAATTAAAAAAATTGATTTTTTACATATATGCAATAGTGGTATTGACACAAAATATTAGAATACTCAAATGATAATTGTATGCATGTTTCTTTGTGGGATGACTGTATCAATGATATATTGCATTAATCTTGGGGATACTAGACTAATGATTTCTGATAAAAACACAAAAACCAAATGCAATCACTGCATACTTTCAACGTGGATTTTTTTATGATCCCTTTCTAGTTGTGACATATCTACCTCTTAGTATCTAATTCTTTCATTATCATTATTATATTTTTATGGAAGATAATACAACCCAGAAAAACATCGCACTTTACTTCGTACGATGTTATTCAATATAAAAATTTATTGCAGAATTGGCAATCGATAAGAGAATACTTGCGATAAACGCTGATGGAAATCCTGTAATATACGAACCCTGGCGCAAAACTAAACGCTGTTGCGAGTACAACCGCATTGATGACCAATGAAAATAATCCAAAACTCAAGAATGTAACTGGCAAGAAGATTAACTTTCATTAGCGGCTTTAGAGTCGCATTTAAAATCATTAGTACAAAAAGCAATCGCAAATAACGCATTCGGTGTTGCGATGTATATAGATCTCATGAGGTAATCAATTACCCAAAGCGAAATTACATTCACGAGTAAAGCAGTTATAAATTTCTTCATTTTTTTGCTCCTTTTCATCTGAAAATATAGCACGCCTAAATGCAGCTACGAGTATCAGGATAATCACCGATACAATATCTAATATACGCATAAGATAAGCTCCTTTACAATATGATTATTTTACCATACTTGCAAATATAGGAATACTAGTTATTCCTTAACATGAAGAAGTCGAACTGCGTTAATAACACATAAACATTGCTACTCCTGTATCCGCAAAAATTGCCATCCACATATTCGCAATACCAAGTGCACCCTAATACTAATGCAAGCACTTTAATCGCAATTGCGAAGACAATATTTTTGATTTGCGATACGTATAATTCTCTTTTGCCTGTCGAATAGTTGTGTCAATCTTATTTAGATTATCATCCGTGATGATGACATCTGCTGCTTCAATTGCCGCATCACTACCAAGAGAACCCATCGCAAAAACCAATATCTGCACTTCTCATCACTGGCACATCATTAACACCATCACCCTACAAATGCGACCACGCCATCTTTCTTGACAGTATTCACGCATGTAATCTTTATCTTCTGGTAAGCAACCCACCATAGATAGAATCGATATCCAGTTCTTTACCTACTTCTTGACAGATTTCTTTCGCATCACCAGATACCATCATGCAAGCATGATTTCTTATTTAAAGTTCCGTATTGCATTGGCTGCATCTTTTCTTAACTGTATCCTTTCAATAAAATACAGCCTAAGAAAGATACCATCCTCTGCTACATATACATAGGTTCCTGGTTCTGTGTATTGTTTACAATCCACATTGTTTTCTTTCCATCATCTTATAATTACCAACGAGTACTTGATGATTTTCTAACGTGATAGAAATACCTCTACCCGCAATTTCTTGCATATCAGAAATCTTATTTTGATCAACTTCATCTTGATAAGAATTTTGAATTGCTTTTCGCAATTGGATGATTGGAATAACTTTCCGCATAGGCTGCTAATTTTCAATAGTTTTTTTCATCATCACTACTGTCTAACAAACGATTTCACCGCAAACTGTCCCTGTTGTTAAAGTACCCGTTTTATCAAATACGATTGTACGAATCTCCGCAATCTTTTCAACGTAGTTTGCACCTTTTCAACATGATGCCGTGCATGGATAATCCCACCAATTCCAGCAAAGAATGAAAGTGGAATAGAAATAACTAATGCACATGGGACAAGAGATAACTAGGAATGTACAAGCACGATAGATACCTTCATTGATATCACCAGTTACAATCGACTACTAACTAGCCACAATTATTGCTAATGCAACAACCGTAGGGGTGTAGTAATGAGAGAACTTTGTAATGAAACTTTTTCTTGTTTTGGACTTTTGTCTCATTATTTCTCTTCGATGATACTTTAGAATTCTTGATACTGTTGATTGTGCAAAATTCCTTTTGTTGTACGAATTAATAGTACACCACTTGTATTTACAACACCCGATATAACTTCATCATCCACATCCACATCACGTAGATTCGATTCTCCTGTTAGAGATGCAGTATCCAAAGAAGAACTTCCAGACACAACAATACCATCTAATGGAATACGCTCTCCTGGTTTTCACTTGGATAATTTCACCAATCTGCACTTCTGTTGGATCAACTTTAATAAACTCTGTTCCGCTTTGTACAGATGCATAGTCAGGTCGAATATCCATCAAAGATGCGATGGACTTACGAGAATGGTCTACTGCTAAATCTTGGAAGAATTCTCCCAATCTGGTAGAATAACATGACACCCAGTTGCTTCCTTTCCAATCACTCTAGATATAACGCCGCAAAAGTTGCGATAGTCATAAGAAATGCTCGTCTAATAGATTTCCTCGTCTTTTCAGATTATTAAAGGCTTTATAGATAACATCATATCCCAAGAATAATATAAGCAAGTAATGTTGAAATATTACTTGTAATGCCATGTAAAGCAAATGATAGTCCAAATAATAGCGCTCCTAGTACTAAGCGTAGCAATCATGATTTGTGTACTGTAATCTTTCTTTCGTTTTCAATCTTTTTGCTCTGCATAATAGCGCGAGAATTCAACATCAGGTTCTGTCTCTAGCAATCATTTCACGTAGTTCATTTTCAATACGTGTATATTCACTTTGTTGCAAACTGAACACGTAAAATCGCATGCATGAAAATCAGCTTCCGCATGTTCTACGCCTTCGATTTCCATTGCCTTTCTCCGCAATCTCATTTGCACAATCTGCACAATCAATATTCTTGATATTAAATTTAAAGAGATGTTTTTGGTCTCTTCATGTAAAGGGCTGTAATCACTGCATCAGGTTCATCATCATGGATAATATCAAAAACCTTCTGTTCAATCACAGAATGATTTTCTCTCATCACAGGCAAAAGTACATCTTCTGCTGCATAAAGTGGATATCTGCATCTACGACACCCTCTATTTTTTTCTGATTTCCTCTGCTAGTTCTGCGGCACAATCTGCACAATCAATTCCTACAACACGATATCTATATTCCATCTTTAGCACCTCTTATACATATAACATTTGAACAACTATTCAACTATTATGATATTACTTTTTGATATTTTTGTCAATCTATGATAGGAATGATATAATTTCTTCGTTTTTGAGGTAATCCCCATGATCAAAGCAAATTATCATACACATACTGCCCGTTGTGGCCATGCGATTGGCACAGATGAAGAATATGTACAAGCTGCGATTCAAGCAGGTTTAACGACCCTTGGATTCAGTGATCATGCTGCATATCCTACACCATGTCCTGGATTACGTATGAACATTGAACAAATTCCTGATTATTACCAATCCATTCGTACCTTGCAGGAAAAATACGCATCTCAAATTGATATTCATCTTGGCATGGAAGTCGAATACTATCCAAGTCAATGGGATACCATTCGTGAATATCGAAAGACATTTAGATTATATTATTTTTAGGACAGCACAACCTCACAATTGATAAAGATAGCGTCTATGAATTTGATAACAGTGACCAAAGTTGAACACTACGTAAAATGCTTTAGAAGAAGCTTGCCAACATTATATGTGTGATTATATTGCGCATCCTGATGTATTTCTCTGGAAATATCCAAGGATTGATGAGAGCGTACTAAACGCCGCCGAGAAGATTGCAGATATATCACGCTACTATGACATTCCTCTGAACTAAACTGTGGTACTGGTGTACGCACAGGTAAGAAGGAATATCTTGATGGAGAACGTTATGCCTATCCAACAAGAGAATTCTTTGAAATTTTTGCTAAAAAGAAATGTCCTATTATCATCGGTCTTGATATTCATAATCCACAACATTTCCTAACAGAAGAAAATCTAAAGCGTGCTTTATCAGTTGTGGAAGGTCTTCCACTAAACTTTCTGACAGACTACGACTTAGTCTCCAAAGCAAAAGAACGTAAAAAAACTGTTCTGGTAACATGCAAAAGCCTAACTAAAATTCATATCAGTTAGGCTTTTATCATAATTAGTAACTGCTAGTACTCCTAAATTTACTCTTAGAGTAAGTCGAAAAAGCAGTTATAAACGCCACAATATTAAGAGACTCTTCTCACATAATCAAATCATTTATTTAGAAAAAAATCTTCTCAAATTATGAATAAAATACTCATTTTCATTTTAAATAACTAATTGTATTATGCTCATCAAAGATGGTATGACAACTACTAACAGTAACGTGCTTAAAGTCACAATATTGGTTGCGTACTCAACGTCTCCACTTCCTTGATGCGCAAGAATTGGCATTACAGCAAGAGATGAAACTGCCGATTGCAACATGAATGTCTGTGCCTCTAAATCTGGTAAATTTGTACCAATTGTCTTTATGACTATCATCATTAATAAAGGTGCTATTAGAAAACGCCCACAAAGTGCATACACAGAATCTTTATCAAACTTCACACTTGCTAGTCCAGCTTTCGCTAGTACAATCCCAATATAAATAAGTGAAAGTGGTGTCACAATATTCCCAACATATGTTAGTGTTTTTGTCATTACCTGTGGCACTGGAACCTTAGCAAGTAGGAATACGATTGCCACAAGAAATCCAATAAGTGGTGGTGGTAATAATTTTTTCCAGTCAAACGATACTGTTGTTTTTAGATTGCACCCTGACTCATCTGTTGTCATCAAATAGATGCCCAATGTCCAAGTAGATATCGTATTAATGATGTAATAAACAAGAAAGTATTCTGTTGCCTTATCACCAAACAATGCAATGTTTAAAGGTAGACCAATGAAAATAGTATTTGCGTTAACAAAGGTATTGATAAACGTGCCCCGTCTACCAGCTCTAATTTTCAAAGCCTTAACAAGTATATAGGCAATAATATATCCAAGGATTGTTGCTAGGCTACATAAACCAATCCACTTGAAAGTTTAATGAGGCGATCTACTGTTAGATATTCCATTACCGAAACAAATATAGATGCTGGTAAAGCAATATTCATAATTAACTTTGAGATGTTATCACTAAAACTAATATCAAACCATTTTTTTATCTGTAGGATATATCCTAGCGAAATTAAAATAATGACGGGCAATATACTCTCTAAAGATTGTAAGAAGACCATAAAGATCACCTAGTATTTTGGATACCACTTTAAATCACGAACAGCCTTTGCCATATCTGGTTCTTTCACACGTGCAAGACCTTGTTCCTGTGCCTTTTTAGCAACCGCCTCCGCAACCTTAATAGAAACATCTGCGACATACTTGAATGGTGGTAGTACAGGTGCACCGGGTTGAGATTGGTCGATGATACCACTTAAGGAGTGTGCTGCAGCGCCAATCATTTCATCTGTTAAAAGACTAGCTTCCGATGCAAGCATACCAAGTCCAAGACCTGGATAAATCAATGCATTATTTGCCTGACCGATCACATAATCAACTCCCTTATAGGATACTGTATCTGCAGGAATGCCAGTTGCGACAAATGCTTTTCCATCTGACCAAGTGATAAGATCTTCAGCACTGGCTTCTGCTAATACAGTTGGATTTGATAATGGGAAAATCATTGGGCGCTCTGTAATCTTGCACATTTCCTCCACAATTTCTTTTGTAAATGTATTTGGTTGTGTTGAAGTGCCAACTAAAATTGTTGGTTTAACGGTCTTAACAACTTCTAATAAGTCAGTTAACTTATCTGCGTTAGGATAGTCTGAGCGCTTCTTAGCAAATGGTCTTTGTTGAGGCGTTAAATCATCCATATCATCAAAGAGAAGACCTTGTTTATCAACCATAAAGAAATGCTTGTACGCTTCTTCCTCAGGTACACCTTCTGCAACCATTTCACGTAGTACACGAGATGCGATACCGGCACCA
>BNJU01004308.1_pt1 | contig 90424 bp, 111 predicted proteins | sample 8539281 | NCBI WGS metagenome assembly BNJU01 (sample SAMD00202456, study PRJDB9452) | human saliva metagenome | isolation source: human saliva | place: Japan
ACGGGCGGTTCGCGAAGTACTCGAGCAGGCGAGAGTCGCCCGAAACGATGATCTCGTCGTCGGAGTTGATGCGCGTCGACGAATTCGCGTACTCGAAACGCTGCTTGGGGTGGCGAATCGCCAGGACGTTGACGCCGTAGCGGCCGCGCAGGTCAAGCTCCTCCAGCGAAAAGCCGTGCACCTCCGTGGGCGGGACGCAGCTTCATGATGGAAAAGCCGTCCTTCTCCATCTCGATGTAGTCGACCATACGGCCGCCCACCAGGTGCGCCGTGCGCTTGCCCGCATCCAGGTCGGGGTAGACCACGTGGTGGGCACCCACGCGGCGCAGGATACGCCCGTGCTGGGAGGACGTCGCCTTCACCCAGATCGACGAGATCCCCATGTCGACCAGGTTCGCGGTGATCAGTACGGCCGCCTCCAGGGAGGAACCCACGCCGACGACGGCGCTGCGGAACTCGCGTGCGCCCAGCTGCTCCAGCGCATCCTTGGACGTGGCGTCGGCCTCGACCAGGGGGAAACGACCCGCGAAGGCCTGCACGCGCGAGGGGTTCTTTTCGACCGCGAGGATCTCGTACCCCAGCTGGTCCTGCGTCACCGCGACGGCTGAGCCAAAACGGCCCAATCCGATGACCAGCGTGCCTGACTGAAGGTCCTTTGAGTCACGTTCTTCTGCCATGACTCTATTCTTCCCTCCCCGTCCCGCGCGCGCGAACGGTGCCCAGCCACGGCCTCGTCGAACAAGTCGCCACTGCGCTGTCAACCGATGATCGGCTGCTCCTCGGGCATACGGATCACGCGGGAACGTTCACGCAACGCGAGTGCCGCTGCCACCGTCATCGAGCCCGTGCGGCCCGCGAACATGAGGGCGATAAGGACGTACTTCGCGGCCACTCGGCAGGTTAGGCGTGATACCCGTAGACAGGCCCACGGTGGCGAATGCGGACACGGTCTCGAACAGGATGATGTCCAACGAGTGATCCGTCATGGTCAGCAGCGCGACGACGGAGATGGCGACCAGGGCCAGGCCGAGCAAGGACACGGCGACCGCCAGGCGCACGGTCGACGTAGGGATACGCCGGCCGAAGGTCTCGATGTCGCGGTCACCTCGTGCCTCGGCGATGACGGCCAGAACCAGCACCGCGAACGTCGTCACCTTCACGCCGCCCGCCGTGGACGCGGAGCCGCCGCCGATCATCATCAGGATGTCCTGCACAAAGTGCGTCTGCGAACGCATCGAACCCACGTTGAGCGCCGAAATACCCGAGGACCGCGAATTGACGCCCGCGAGCATCGCGTTGAGGATCTTCGAGGGAGTGTCCACGGCCCCCAGCGTCGCCGGGTTGTGCCACTCCGTCAGCGCTAGGGCGAGAGCGCCGATGAACGCCAGGATCAGATAGGTCGACAGCGTCAGCTTCGTATGCAGGCGCCAGCGGCGCGGAGCCCACATGTTTTTCGCGACGTCCATGATGACGGGAAAACCGATAGCGCCCACGGTCGTCCCCAAGATGATGGGGACCAGCATCCACCAGTCGGTGACGTGCGGTTCGAGGCCGCCGGGAAGAATCACGAAGCCCGCGTTGTTGAACACGGAGATCGCCATGAAGACGGCATCCCACACGGCGTACACGGGGTCGATACCCATGGTGAGGAAACGGGGCAGGAACATGATTGCCAGGAACGCCTGCATGCTCAGCGAGGTCGCGATGACTGCCTTGAGCAGCGTGGAAATCTGGCCCATCGCTCCCGTCCCGGTCTCCTGGGTGGCGAGCATGCGCTGCGTGAGTCCCAGGTGTCGGGACACCGCGAAGGCGAGGATCGACGCCAGCGTCATGACGCCCAGGCCGCCGACGACGATGCCCGCCGCGATGACAGCCTGCCCGAAGGGGGACCAATACGATGCTGTGTCCACCGTCGTGAGAGCCTGTCACGCACACAGCTGATACGGCGGTAAAGAGCACGTCGACGAAGGGAGCGGACTCGTCAGAGGCGGAAGCGATGGGCAACATGAGCAGCACGGTGATAACCCCGATGATGAGGGCGAACGTGCTGAGGGCCAACCTGGCGGGGGAGTAGCGGGCCTGCCGGGACAGCCACGCGCGCACACGCTGAGCGTAGGACGTGGGCACCTGGGGATGTGGACCGCGGGGTCCTCCCGGCACCTGGCGGACGACAGGGGAGGCTGCGGAGTCAAGGGTTTCCGCTGAAATGGCGTGGGACGAGGCCGTGGCTCGCCCGCGCATCAGGGACCGTGTAGCACCGGGATTGGTGCGCAGCCGAGGGGACTGAGGTCGAGGCGTGCGTCCCTTGCGTGCCGCTCCCATCGGACCTCCTTAACGACTCTGCAACAAAGTGGATAAAGTTGCAGTTTTCATGTGGATGGGCAGTAGTATATTTCGTGAGGCTACGTAAGCGATGAACGAACGGGTTTAACGCGCCTCGCGAGCACACTGGGAGTCATTAATGGAACAGCAGTCGGCGCCGCGCTTTATGACCGTCACGGAAGTGGCGGACATCATGCGCGTCTCTAAGATGACTGTGTACCGATTGATTCACAGTGGCGAAATGCCCGCGATTCGCGTCGGAAAGAGCTTCCGAGTCCCGGAGGCCGCGGTCGCCCAGATGATCCAGGCCGGTATGTCGGATCACTCCGGTGGCCAGGCTCGCGTCATTGGCGGGTAGTATAGGCACGATGTGCCCGTTCCGGGCACCCATCATCAACCAGCGGTAGTACCTCTGCCGCCCACACTACGAGGGAGGAACCCCATGGGCTCCGTCATCAAGAAGCGCCGCAAGCGCATGGCGAAGAAGAAGCACCGCAAGCTCCTGCGCAAGACGCGTCACCAGCGTCGCAACAAGAAGTGAGCGAGCGGAGGCCCGGCCTGTTGGCCGGGCCTCACGTGTATCCGGGGCCCTATACTTGGGCGTTATGGACCGCACCATCATTCACGTCATGCGCCACGGAGAAGTGGAGAATCCCAACGGTGTTTTGTACGGGCGTCTGCCTGGTTTCGGTCTGACGGAGCTGGGGCATCAGATGGCGGCGCGCGCCGCGCAGTATCTGGTGGATTCGGGTGCGGATATCGCTCGCGTCATCTCGTCGCCGCTGCTGCGCGCCCAGCTGACGGCCGCGCCAACCGCCGCCGCCTACGGCCTGAGCATTGCCTCCGATCCTCGCCTCATCGAGTCGGACAACGTCTTCGAAGGTCTGCCCGTGAATTCCAATCGCGCGATGCTGGCTAACCCGAAGTATTTACAAGTACTACTGCAACCCGCTGCGCCCCTCGTGGGGCGAACCCTACCGTGACGTCGCCTCCCGGATGAGCGCGGCCCTCTCCTCGGCCCTGCGCGAAGCATGCGGCCGCGAGGCCCTGGTCGTCTCCCACCAAAACCCCTATCGTCACGCTCACCCGATTCATCAACGGCCAGCCGCTGGCCCACTCGCCCAAGTCGCGTCACTGCTCCCTGGCGTCCATCACGTCCTTCATCTTTTCGGGCGCGACGCTCGTGGGCACCTCCTACGCGGAACCCGCGGCAGACCTCGTCGCCCTCGCCAAGGACATGACCCCCGGAGACTCCGCCGCCGACCTGCGACGCTGACGCACAGTGCCCACAGTGCTCGTGAGCGGCGCGCAGGCATGTAATACGGGTGGCCCCATGCGGGACCGCCCGTTGCTGTTCCGCACGTAAACCCGCTGTTCCGCATGGTAACCCGCTGTTCCGCACGTGGGCGGGGTCGCCCAGGGTCGAATAGCGGGTCCACGTGCAGGCTAGCGGGTCGCGTGATGCGGGTCGTGAACGGCTGTGCCCCTGTCCCGCGAGTAGTGTCCGCGTAAACCCCTGTCCGCATGGGCGGGGTTGCCCAGGTCCGGAATAGCGGGTCCACGTGCGGATGAGGAGGCCCGCGTGCGTATCAAAGGGACTCAGGTGCATGGTGCGGGGTGAGCGTGTCGCGCCAACACGACGCGTCCCATACGCCTTACTGCATGTGAGGTCGAGTCTTAGGATGCCTCGTTCTCCGTGCCGTCGCCGTCCTTGCCCTGCTGGCCCTGCTCGCGCCTGCGGCGTTCCTCCTCGTGGCGCTTACGCTGAATGTCGCGTTCGAGGCGGAACAGGAACTCGGGATCGTCGTCCGGAGCGGTGGGGACGCTGAGGGGCCTTGGGCGCACGTGTCTGCTTCTTTTCCGCGCGGGATACCCATCGCAGCGCCAGCCACCAATCGGGCCAATCGCGGCGATCGTCGCTGTGAAGAGGATGATGAGCAGCCAGATCGCCTTGGGGAGCTTGCCGGGCATCTCGTCTTCGGGCGTGCGATGCCAGTCCGCAGCCGCGTAAATGGTGAGCGCGATCATCGCGACGAAGAAGAGGATTCTGACCATGCCCCTAGTCTAGGGGCGTGCGCTGGCCCACGCCGCCCCGTTCACTCCCGGGGCAATCCGTCTCCGCTCAGTCGCGCGTGACCGTCGGCAGCGCACCGTAGGAGGACGCAGCTCCCGGCGACAGGATCGCCGCGGCTCCCGCCCGCATGCCGTCCGCCACGGCCTCGACGAAGGGTCTTGCCGAGCGCCAGGGCTGCCGCCAGCGCACCCACGCACGCGTCGCCCGCGCCCGTGGTGTCCACGGCCTCGCCGAGGTTGACAGCGGGACAGTGACCCACCTCGGTGCCCGACGCCCACGCCGCCCCCTGCGCCCCCAGCGTGACGACGACGTGGCGCGGCCCCATGCCGCGTAGCGCGCGGGCCACCCCAATCGCCTCTGTCGGCGTCGCGGGAGCGGGCAGGCCCAGGGTCAGTCCCGGCCTCGGTCTCGTTGACGACAAGGATGTCGATGTGCGACATCGCTGCCGGGATCCGTGTCGCGCGCGGGTGCCAGGTTGAGCAGGACGCGCGCGCCGAAGGAGTGCGCCCACGCGAGGACCTCGGTGTTCGTGTGGGAGGGGACCTCGGCCTGCAGGACCACGATGTCGGAGGGGGCCGGGAATAACGAGGCCTTGGCGGGCTCGATCGTCACCGCGCGGTTCGCGCCCGCGTCCAAGATGATCGTGTTCTCGCCGGAGGCTCGCGACAGTGATGAGCGCTGTTCCCGTGGGTCCCGTCGACGTCGCGCACGTGCGTGACGTCCACGCCGTGGGCAGCCAAGTCAGCGCGCAGGCGCTGGCCCGACAAGTCCGTCCCGACTGCGCCGACGAAGAGCGTCTCTGCTCCTGAGTGTGCGGCAGCCGCCGCCTGATTCGCTCCCCTTTCCGCCCAGGCCGTAGGTGAGGGAGGAACCCGACAAGGTCTCGCCGGGGGAAGGGAAACGGTCAACGGTGACCGTAATATCTTGGTTAATGGAACCGACAACAATGACGCGTGCCATGACATCTCCTATGTGACGGATGCTCTATTGTGCCACGTCACAGTCGGTATTTAAAAGCACCTCGGGGCGATTTCCGGCACTATTTCAACGATTAAGTGATGCTTAAGTCGTATGCCAGTTTCCTGCGATACTACTAAAGTGACGCTTTATGGTGAACTATCCGCCGTGCGCAATTTCCGATACCTCGTTTCGACACGCCCGGCAGCCCCATCCTGCCGCGTCACCACCATCCCCGTCCCAGGTGATCCGGGAAGGGGCCACGGCCTCGTCCCCCACGCGCACCACCACACCCGGCGCGGTCGGGATGGACCACCCCGCGCGCGTCCTCCTGCCCCTCCTCGGCATCTACGCGCTCGGCACCGTCTCCCTCCAAGGCTTCAACCTGGTCTACCTGCGAGTCGCCGCCGACATCGGTGCCGGCGACTCCTCCGGCCTCATCACCGCGATCCCCGGCATCGTCCTGGGCGTCGCCTGCTTCCTGTACGGCACCCTCGGCGACTTCGTCCCGCTGCGCCGCATCGTCGACGTCGGCGTCGCACTCATCGTCGCCGGATCGCTGCTCGGTTTCACCTTCTCCTCCTCCCTGACCGGCATCATCATCGCTCGCGCGCTCCAGACCCTCGGGCTACCAGGCCTCCGCCTCCGCCTACATGATCCTGGCCACCGGCATCGCCGACCCCAAACGCCGCAGCCTCTACGTCGGCCTCATGTGCGCCGCCTTCCAAGGCGGAACCGCCATCGGCATGCTGTCGGGCGGCCTCCTCGCCGACATCAACTGGGCGATCCTGCTGCTCATCCCCCTCGGCGGCCTCGCCGTCCTGCCCATCATGGGACGCCGCGTGCCCGCCCGCGCCCACACCGGACGCGTCGACGTCGTCGGCCTCGCCATCTTCTCCTCCCTGGCGCTCCTCCTCACCCTGGCGGCCTCCAACCCCCGCTGGTGGCTCATCGGCGGGCTCATCCTCGGCGGCGTCATCTTCTGGCGCTACATCGGCCGCGCCCGCGCCCCCTTCATCACCCGCTCCTTCTTCACCAACGTGCCCTGGGCGCGCTCCGTCAGCCTCATCGTCATCATCTACTGCATGAACTTCACGGTCGCCCCCCTCATGAACGGCATCGGTGCCGCCCACTACGGACTCACCCCCGCGCAGGTCTCCGTGCGCCTCCTGCCCGCCTACTGCGTCGCCCTGACCGCCGCCATGAGTTCCGGGGCCGTCATGGCCCGCATCGGGCGCGGTGCTACCGTGCGCGGCTGCGTCAGCCTCATCCTGTCCGGAACCGCGCTGCTCGCCCTCTTTCATGAGCTCCGGGCCCGTGGGTCATCACCGCCGCCATGTGCCTCATCTACGCCGGCTTCGGCGCGCTCTTCACCCCCATCTACGACACCGTCTTCGCCACCGTCGCCCCCGGCCAGAACGGCCGCGCCGTCGCCATGAACGACCTGGCCATGCAGGGCAGCGCCGCCATCGGCATCGGCGTGTTCACCCCCTGGCTGGCCTCCGGCTCCTTCGAATCCATCGCCGTCGTTTGCGTCGGAGCCGCAGCCATCGGCATCCTCGGCGACTGGGCCCACGAGGCCCTCTACCGCAGGGGACGCTGAGCCGCGTCGGCCCCCGCGTGGCTACCCCGGCCTCGTGAAAGTGCCGACTAGCGTAGCCGCGCCGGTCCGCGTCAACGCGCCCCGGCCTCGTCTTTCCCTCTAGGACAGAACCAGCGCCAACCCGGCGAGAACCGCCCACGCCAGCGTGAAGAAGCCCGTGTTGCGCAGCACGACGATGAGCGCTCGGCCCGACGCGCCGGTCAGCACCGGCAGGCTCACGCCCGACCGCCGAGGGCCGCCGTGCCCACGCCCAGCGCGCACGTCGCCAGCGGATGCATACCCAGGGCAACGCCGAGCGCCACGATCATTCCCTACCGGCACCCACGCGCAGGCCGCGAACACCCAGCGCGACGCCCGGTCACCCAGGCGCACGGCGGCCGTCATCTTGCCCGACTCGCGATCCGTCGGAATATCACGAATGTTATTCGCCATGAGCAGCGCCACCGACAGCAAACCCAGCGCCGACGCGCACATCCACAGCCACCACGGGGCCACCTGCACCTGCGTCCAAGCCGTGCCCACGCACGCGAGCAGGCCGAAGAACACGAAGACCATCAGCTCGGACAGGCCAATGCCCATGTAGGCGTACGGGTGCTTGCCGCCCGTGTAGAACCACGCGGCGACGACAGCCGCCGCGCCCGCCACGATCAGCCACCACGTGCCCGACAGCGCCACCAGTGCAAGGCCCGCGACGCCGGCCAGCGCGAAGCAGCCCAGCGCCGCAGCCAGCACCGTCTTCGGCTTAGCGAGGCCGCCACCCGTCAGGCGCGCCGGACCCTTACGATTGTCATCCGTGCCGCGAATTCCATCCGAATAATCATTCGCGTAATTGACACCCACCTGCAGCGCCAACGCCACCACGAGCGCCAAGGAGGCCCGCACCGCGTCAAACCCGCCCAGATGATGCGCGGCCGCCGACCCGACAATCACGGGTGCAGCGGCAGCGGGCAGGGTGCGCAGACGAGCGCCTTCAATCCAATCCGTCACGGTAGCCATAGCCACCAGTGTAGTTGGAGCCAGCGCCCGCCCGTCGGACGGGCCAGGAGGGTTAGGTCGGGCCGGGTCGGGCCAGGTCGGGTTAGCGCACCCAGTTCCTCTCAGTGGCTGTTGCGGCGTTCGCAGTCGCCATAGCGGCACCGCGGTCAATCTTGTCGAAGCCCAGGTACGGCAGCTCCGTCACCGCGACCACGCGGCGCGGTGCCTGCGCGCGCCCAATACGAGCGGCGGCGTGCTCGCGCACCGCCGCACCGAGTTCGGCCATCTCCAAAGAATCAGTCGGCATCTGATTCGGAACGACCAGAGCCGTCACGATCTGACCCCACTTCTCGTCCGGGGTGCCCATGATCCACGCGTCCGAAATCCCCTCGTAGGAGCGGACCGCGCGACGCAGAGGACCCGGCGCGATCGACAGGCCGCCCGACGTGATCACGTCGTCCGCGCGCCCGTTCACCTCGACCTTACCTGACGCCCGAATGACGCCCATATCGCCCGAAATCAGCCAACGGTGACCGCCCTCCTCGAAGAACGGGCTCTCCGCGTCCAAGTAGCGCGTCATCAGCGTCGGCCCGTTGAACGCCAGGCGGGTACGGCCATCCCAGTCGACCGCGCGCACCGTCATGCCGGGCATCGGCTCGCCGTCGTACACGCAGCCGCCCGACGTCTCCGTCATGCCGTAGGTGATGCGCACCTTCAAGCCTGCATTCAAGGCGCGCTCCAGCAGATGCTGGCTGATCGCCGCGCCGCCCACGAGGACAGCCGACAGGGACCGCATCGCGTCCACAACTTCCTCGCCCGCGTCGAGGCACTGGACGAGCTGCGTGGGCACCAGCGATAGGTAACCCGGCATCTCATCCTGCGTGACACCTCTGATAGCAGGGGAGGAGGTCACGCGGGTCAAAGCCGTTCGTCGTATCCACGACCTGCGGGTTCGTCTCCGCGACGGCCGCGCGCAAGAGAATCATCGCGCCGGCAATGTGATGCGTCGGCAGCGCCAGAATCCAGCGTCCCGGGCCGCCCAACGCCAGCTCAGTCGCCTTCACCGAGGCCATGAGCGCATCCATCGATAGACCAACCAGGCGCGGCTTACCCGCGCTGGACCCCGACGTCGAAATGACCAGGTCCACGCCGTCGAAGAAATGCGGATCGTTCTTGATCTGATTGGCGAGGCCGGGGTAGTCCTCCTCGGGGAACGCCTGCTCAGGCGTCGCCGCAGACCCACGCAGCGTAGCGGGAGGAACCAGAGCGGGGTCGCGCAAGAAGACAACGGTGTGCGGCGCGGGGTGGTTCGGATCGGCCTGGCGCTCCTCGTAGAGCTCGACCAGCTTATGAATCGACGCGTTAGCCAGGGCGACGGCGCTAATCGCAGTCCCGCCGGGGACGACAAGAATTCGCGGCGCAGTCATGATGTGCCTCCCAAGATCGACAGCGAGCGCAGATATTACAAGGATAAGCGTTTGCGTTGTTGCTGGTGGCGGGCCGCTTCGCGGCAATCATCACGTTTAGTAAACAATTTCTTGATATTCCGGTTGTTTTCATGTGGCATACTGCGCAACTGAAAATTCAACAGTCTGCTACCACAAGGGTGCGCGAGGCGTTAGGATGAACACCGATGCTCAAAAATCTTTCCACCAAAACCAGATGGGCGATCGGCGCAGCAAGCGCCCTCGTCCTCCTTGTCGTCTGCGCCATCATCGTATACGCGGCCAACTACTCTGGTCGCGTCCTGCCCGGCACCACCGTTGCCGGGATCTCCGTCGAAGGCATGAGCCGCGACCAGGTCATCTCCGCGGTCACCGCCCGAGCCGACGCCGCCAAGGTGTCTCTCACCGTCGAAGGAAAGACCACCACGGTCTCGCTCAACGAAGCCGGGATCTCCGTCGATGCTGAAGCAACCGCCAACGAGGCCATGAAAGACTCGACCTCCTTACCGTCCTTCATCGGTGCCCTCTTCTCCCGCCGCGCCCTGGAACCCGTGACCACCGTCAGCGAGGACTCCATCAAGAAGCTCACCGCGACCGTGAATTCCACCCTGACCTCGGAAATGAAAGACGCCCAGGTCATCATCGCTCCCGATGAGGAATCCTTCACCGTCACGCCCGCGCAAAACGGCAACGGTATCGCCCGCGATGAGGTCGCCGCCGCCGTCAAGCAGGCGGGTGCCACCCTCGCCTCCGTGTCGCAGAACGTCACCGTTTCACAGATGGAGCCCAGCGTCACCACCGCCGATGCGCAGCAGGCCGCCCAAAAAGGCAACGACCTGCTCGACACCTCGATCGAAATCTCCGACGGCATCGACCTGTTCGTCGCCGAGCGCTCCGACAAGGTGCACTGGGTCGAATTCCTCACCAAGGATGACGGCTCCCTCGACGAACCCTCCATCAGCACCGTCAAGGTCGCCGACTGGGTCAACGCCCTGGCTGCAAAAACCGACGTCAAGGCCGAGAACCGCGTCGAGAACGTCGACTCCTCCGGCAACGTGCTGACCACCGCCCGCGAAGGCAAGAAGGGCCTCAAGACCAACAACACCGAAGAGATCACCAAGGGTGTCGTCAACGCCATGACCAACGGCACCTCCTACGAGGGTCTGTTCCACTACGACGACATCGAGCCCGGCTCTGAAACCAAGCGGGTCGCCGAAGGTACCGAAAACCTGGTTTACCAGGCCGCCGAAGGCGAAAAGTGGGTCGACATCAATCTCACCGATGCCACCGTCACCCCGTACGTCGGCGGCAAGGTCGCTGGCGGACCCTTCTCCATGGTCCCCGGCGCGCCCGATACCCCGACCGTTACTGGCACCTTCCATGTCTACCTCAAGTACGACGTGCAGACCATGCGCGGCGAGAACGCCGACGGCACCAAGTACGAGACCGAAGGCGTCCCGTGGGTCACCTACTTCACCGGCTCCTACGCGATGCACGGCGCCCCCTGGCGCTCCTCTTTCGGCTGGAGCGGATACGGCGGCTCCCACGGTTGCGTCAACATGCCCGTCGACGCCGCCAAGTTCATCTACGACTGGACCGACATGGGCGACACGGTGGTCGTGCACTACTGATCGCCACTGAGCATCTCGCAGCGGGCCGGAACCCTATGGTTCCGGCCCGCTCGCTGCTTTGTCGGGCTGTGCGGGTTGTGCGGGGGCTGTGCGGCGTCTCTGTGTAGGGGTGTCTGGCCTGGTGGGGCTAGGGGATGGCTTCGTGGATAGGTTGTGAGCATGCGGATAGGCTATTTTCCTATCCGTGAAGGCGTTAACCTATCCGCCTGTTTGTTTCCTATCCGTATCGTTTCGTCGGGGCTGGGTCTTCCTGTTGGGGTGTCGCAGTTGTGCTCTCCGGGTTCTGTGGTGCTTTCTGTTCTGGGCGGGGCTGCCCGTGTGGCGGAGGCGCTGGTGTGGTTCCCCAGCGATGTTGCGTGTAATTCCTTGATAACTAGTTCAGGCTTCGACATTAGGCCGTTGGAATTGCAGTGCTTGTGGGAAGTGTTGACAAATGGCCGGGGAGAGTTACGCGTGACTTTTATGTGGGCGCGACGCGCCTGCGCGGCAGGCGCACACGCGGTAGTCTGCGCGTAACAGCACGGGCGCTGAGCGCCCCTCAACGTATGGCAGGTGTTCCATGTTTTTCCGAGACGATGCGGTGAGCGCGACGGGCAACGGCCTCGGCCCCGACGAGTGGTGGAAGGGCGCGGTCGTCTACCAGATCTACCCGCGCTCCTTCAAAGACTCTAACGGCGACGGCTTCGGTGACCTTGAGGGGATCCGCTCCAAGCTCGACTACCTGAAGGCTCTGGGCGTGGACGTTCTGTGGCTCTCGCCGATCTACGCGTCCCCGCAGGCGGATAATGGCTACGACATCGCCGACTACTACGACATCGACCCCATGTTCGGCACGCTGTCGGACTTCGACCGCCTCCTGGAGGGGGTCCACGAGCGGGGGATGCGCCTCGTCATGGACCTGGTCGTCAACCACTCCTCCGACGAACACCCGTGGTTCGTGGAGTCGCGGTCCTCGCGGGATAACCCGAAGCGTGACTGGTATATCTGGCGGGACCCTCGCCCCGGGTGCGTGGGAGGCGAGGCCGGGGCGCAGCCCAATAATTGGGGGTCCTTCTTCTCTGGCTCGGCCTGGACCTGGGACGAGGCCACGGGTCAGTACTACCTGCACTTGTTCCACAAGAAGCAGCCCGATTTGAACTGGGACAACCCCGAGGTGCGCGCCGCCGTCTATCGCATGATGAACTGGTGGCTCGACCGCGGCGTTGACGGCTTCCGCATGGACGTCATTAACCTGATCTCGAAGGACCCGGGCCTGCCTGACGGCGTCGTCTACCCCGGGCGCGCGTGGGGCGAGGGCTTCCCGCACTTCTCCGAAGGCCCGCATCTGCACGAATACCTCGCCGAGATGCGACGTGAGGTCTTCGATGGGCGCAGCGGCACCATGACGGTCGGGGAGTGCCCCGGCGTGCGCCGCGACAACGTCCTGCTCTTCACGGATCCGGCCCGTCGTGAACTCGACATGGTGTTCCAGTTCGACCACGTCGACCTCGGCCTCGAAGCGGGGAAGTTCCACCCGCGCCCGCTGCGCCCCGGCGAACTCGCCGACTGCCTCACCCAGTGGCAGGAGGCGCAGGGCGAGATCGGCTGGAACAGCCTCTACCTGGACAATCACGACCAGCCGCGCGCCGTCAGCCGCTTCGGCGACGAAGCGTACCGCTATGAGTCGGCGACCGCCTTGGCCACGGCGCTGCACATGCTGCGTGGCACCCCCTACGTCTACCAGGGCGAGGAGCTCGGTATGACCAACGGGGTGTTCCATGGCCTCGACGATTTCCGTGACGTCGAGGCGCTACGCTACTACCACGAGGCCGTGGCGGCGGGGGAGAGCCCCGAGGACGTCCTGGCCGGGATGCGCGCCACCGGCCGCGACAACGCACGCACCCCCGTCCAATGGGACGCAAGTGAGCACGCTGGTTTCACGGAGGGAACCCCGTGGATCGGCGTCACCCCGAACTATCGGGACATCAACGCCGCCGCCCAGGTCGGCGACCCCTCGTCCGTGTACGCCTATTACCGGGCGCTCGCGGATATCCGCCACGGCCTGCCCGTGATCGCCTCCGGGACCTTCGAGAGAATTGCGACCCCCTCGCCCGCGGTCTTCGCCTATCGGCGTACCCTCGACGAGGCCGTGGCCACGGTCCTCGTCAACCTCTCCTCGCAGCCCGCATCCCTGGGAGAAGCCGCGCGCGGCGTGGGCGGCGAGCTCATCCTGACCAATCGGGACCTGCCCGAGGCCGAGCGGGGAGTCCCCGAGAGCCTCGGAGAATGGGAGGCGCGCGTCTACCTCGCCTGAGGTGGAGGCCCAGGATCGAAGAGATCCCGGGCCTGTGAGTCGCGGAGTTTCTGTACAGGAACCGCTCTCAGTAGTAGTACGGGTAGTCCTCCCAGCGAGGGGCGCGGTGCTCGAGGAAGGCGTCGCGACCCTCCTGGGCTTCGGCCGTCATGTACGCCATGCGCGTGGCCTCGCCCGCGAAGACCTGCTGGCCTGCAAGGCCGTCGTCGGCGAGGTTGAAGGCGAACTTGAGCATGCGGATGGCCTGCGGGGACTTCGTCGCGATGATCGCCGCCCATTCGAGGGCGGTGTCCTCGAGCTGCGCGTGGGGGACGGCGCGGTTGATGACGCCCCAACGCTCGGCCGTCTGCGCGTCGTAGCGCTCGGCCAGGAAGAAGATCTCGCGCGCACGCTTGTCCCCGGCCTGGCGGGCCAGCAGCGCCGAGCCGTAGCCGGCGTCAAAAGACCCCACGTTCGCGTCCGTCTGCATGAAGGCTGCGTGCTCGATGGACGCCACCGACAGGTCCGCCACCACGTTGAGCGAATGTCCCGCCGCCCTGCGGCCCACCCGGGCACTGCCGCGATGACGACCTTCGGCATCGTGCGGATCAGGCGCTGGACCTCCAGGATGTGCAGGCGACCGGCGCGCGCCGGGTCGATCTGCTCGCGGCGCTGGGCGGTGGCCGCCTCCGGGGTCCGCGCCCTCGACCTCGTAGCGGTACCCGTCACGGCCTCGGACCCTCTGGTCGCCGCCGGAGCAGAACGAGTACCCGCCGTCGCGCGCCGAGGGGCCGTTGCCGGTCAGGATGACGGCCGCGACCGAGGAGGTCTGGCGCGCGTGGTCGAGCGCGCGGTACAGCTCGTCGACCGTGCTGGGACGAAAAGCGTTGCGGATGTCGGGGCGGTCGAAGGCGATGCGTACGACCGGCATATCCGCGCCCTCGGGGCGGCCGTCCGCCTCGGGGCCGCGCGAAATACCGCGGTGGTAGGTGATGTCGGAAAAGTTGAAGCCCTCGACCTGGCGCCAGCGCGTCGGGTCGAAGGTGTCGGAGACGAAGGGGAGAGCGCTCATATGTCGGATTTTAGTGGACGAGGCCGGGGCGGGCTTCCGGCACCGGGCCGAGTCTCGCGGCGGCTGGGGGAGGAGGGCGTGTCCAACCGGGTAGGTCGCCTGCGCGGCTGCGTGTCGTTCCCGGTGGCAAGCTAACCGCATGGAATGAGGGGTGGGGTGGGGGTGTTGAGTCGCTTGTTACTAGTCAGTTCGTGTGTGATGTGTGAGATATCCTTATTTGCCAGGCGTTTGGCGATCCTTGAGAGTCTGTCATTTTCAGATAGTTAGCGCGAAATGTCTGACAACTGCTACTGTGAAGCGGTTGAGCTTTGGGGGGCATCATGGGTGACAATATTACCGATATGTAAGGAGTGGTCCGATGAATGCATCGCCGTACGCCACGCTCATGCGCATCCCCATGCGTACGATGAGCCGCCAGACGCGCTACGCCCTCGAAGGCGTCGACGACATTCTCGTGTACAAGGTAGCGATGACCACGCGCTTCCGCGGGGTGACTCGCCGCGAGGGGCTCCTCCTCCATGGTCATGCCGGGTGGGGCGAAGCCGCCCCCTTCTGGAACTACGACGACGCCGAATCTGCGCGTTGGCTGGGTGCCGCCCTCGAATCCGCACGCCGTTTCCCGCCCGTGCCTCGTCGTAAGTACGTTCCCGTCAACGTGACGATCCCCGTCATCTCGCCCGAAGAGGCCTACGAGCGCGTCAAGGCGTCCGGCGGCTGCGCGACCGCGAAAATCAAGGTCGCTGAACCCGGCGTGAGCGTGTCGCGCGACTGCGCGCGCATCGCCGCCGTCGCCGACGCGCTGCGTGAAACCGTCGGCGGGCAGGCTATGATCCGCCTCGACGCCAACGGAGCCTGGGAAGTTGACGACGCGCGCGCGCCATCCCCGCGATGACGGACGCCGCCGGCGTCGTCCCCATCGAATACGTCGAGCAGCCCTGCCTGACCGTCGACGAGCTGGCCGAGGTACGTCGCAGCGTGGACGTGCCCATCGCCGCCGACGAATCCATCCGCCGCGCCGAGGACCCCCTCGAGGTGGCTCGCAAGGAAGCCGCCGACGTCGTCATCATCAAAGTCGCGCCCCTCGGCGGCGTCCGCTCCGCCCTGCGGGTCGCCCGCAAGTGCGGCCTCGGCGTCGTCGTCTCCTCCGCGCTCGAAACCTCCGTGGGCCTGTCCATCGGCGTCGCAGCTGCCGCCGCCGTTCCCGGCGTCCCCCGAGCCGCCGGTCTTGCCACGGCCTCGTTGCTCGTCGGAGACGTCACCACCCCCCTCGTGCCCGAACGAGGCCGACTGCCCGTCGGACGCCTCGCGCCGGACCTGAACCTCATCGGGCGAGGCCCCGAGGACTCCGACCTGGTCAGCCGATGGGGGATGCGCCTCGAAGGCATGGCCGAGCACCTGGAAGAGGTCTCCCGGTAGGCTGGGCGCATGCCCGCCGTCGATACCGCCCGCGCGATCCTGTCCACTCTGGAAGACCTGGGCCTCACGCACGTCCTGTACTGCCCTGGCTCGCGCAGCGCGCCCTTCGCCTACGCCCTCGAAGCAGGGGCGTTCGGCGGCGACGCGCGTCCCGTCCTCGATGAGCGCAGCGCCGGCTTCGCTGCCGTGGGCCTCGCGCGCACCGGTGCCCTGCCCGCCATCATCGTCACCTCCGGCACCGCCGTCGCCGAACTGACCCCCGCCGTCCTCGAGGCCTCCCACGCGCGCCTCTCCCTCCTCGTCCTCAGCGCCGACCGGCCCTGGCGAGCTGCGCGGCGTCGGCGCTTCGCAAGCCACCGCGCAAGCAGGACTCTTCGGCGTTCACGCCCGCGCCAGCATCGACCTGGAACCGCAAGAACCCTTCGCGTTCCCTCGTCGGACAGCTCTCGCGCGCCCTCGCCGCCGCCCTCGGCGCACCTACCGGAACGCCCTGGACCCGTCCAGATCAACGTCGCATTCAGGGATCCGCTCACGCCGCAGGGGGTCCGCGTTGGCGCGGGGTCTGACGGCGGATCCGCGCCCGATCCCGCAGACGAGGCCCCGGCCTCGTTCGTTCCGCGCCCCACCCGGGTGCTCCCCGCCAGCCTCGCGCCCGCGCGCTGGGAGGACGTCGTAGGCGAGGCGTGCGCAGGTCTCATCGTCGCCGGTGAAGGTGCCTCGCCGCGGGCCGCGCAGTGGTCGCTGACCTCAGGCTTCCCGCTCCTGGCGGAACCCGCGTCCGGCGCGTGGGCGGGCGGGGAAGTGACCCCCTTCGAGCAGGCCATCGTGTCGTCGCCTCTGGGACGAGAAGTTGACACCGTCGTCGTCACCGGACGCCCCACCCTCTCGCGGCCCATCCACGCGCTGCTCGCGCGTCCCGACGTGCGCGTCATCGTCGTCGACGCCGGCACCCCGTGGGTCGACATCTCCGGCAACGCCTCCGTCGTCGTGCCCGCGCTGGCTGCACCCCGCGTCCCGTCGCGCGACGCCTCGTGGGCCGCGCGCGTGCGCTCCGCCGCCGACGAGGCCGCCTCTCGCATCGACGCCCTTCTGGCCGGCGGGTCCGGGCGCAGCATGCTCGACCTGGCACGGGCCGTCGCTGCGGCCACGACCGGCCCCCTCGTGCTCGGTGCCTCCAACCCCGTGCGTGCCTTCGACCTGGTCGTCGCCTCCCTGAGCGGGCGTCACGTCTACTCCAACCGCGGACAAGCCGGCATCGACGGCACCATCGCCACCGCCGTCGGCATCGCGCTCGGTCTTGGGGCCTACGCTCACCGCGACGAGGCCTCGGCCCCCCGCTCCGCTCGGCGCGGGAAGCACATGGATCCGGATCGGGCAGCGCGCGTCACAGCGGTCATGGGCGACCTGACCCTGAGCCACGATGCATCCTCGCTGGCGCTCGCAGCGGCGACGGGAGCCGACCTCGACATCATCGTCGCCGACGACGAGGGCGGCGGCATCTTCGCCACCCTCGAACACGGCCGCGCCGCCACCCCACAGGCCTACGACCGCTGGTTCGGCGTCGCCCAGGCCGTCAACTACGAGGCGCTCGCGGCCGCCTACGGCATCGGATTCGCGCGGGCGTACGCTCCGAGCGAACTCGCCTCAATCCTCTGCGCCCCGGTAACGGGGCCGCGCCTCATCCACGCTCCCGTCGAACGCGCGGCGCACCTGTACGCGCAGGCGCGCAACGCCCTGTGCGAGGCCGAGTTCTGATCCCGGCCGCGTGAATTCCCCGCGCGCGTGTCCACTATTCAGGAAACTCACAGGGGGCTTCCAGTACTCGTTTGAGGAAACGGCTCATACTGGTGAGTAACTAATGAACTGACATCAGAGGAAACCATGACTGAGCCTCGTATTCCCAGACCCGATGAACAGGCCGATCAGGCGGCCAGTGCCGCCCCCAGCTACCCGCAGCGTCCGGCCTCGTCCGCACCTGACACCGACCTGCCCACCGTCGGCGGCACCGCCGCCCAACGTGCCACGCAGGAGACGCGCGCCGCCACGCCAATTCCAGCGCCGACCGGCGCGGACGTCACGCAGGAGATGCGCACTGCTAACACTCCTCACACCCCAATTCCCGCGCCCCAGGACTCGGCTATGCAGCAGGCGGCGTCGGCACCCCAGGATGGGGCGGTAACCCAGGACTCGGCTGCGCCTCAGGTAGCCTCAGCCCCCGCCGCAGCCCCCACCGACACGCAGCCGCACGCGCAAGGCACCACGGCACCGGGCGGCACCTACGGCGCGCCCACGGGCCAGCCGGTCACGGGATACCCGGCCCCGGCCTCGGCCCCCGCACCGGTCGTCGTCGTCAAAAAGAAGGGTCCAGGCTGGGTCGCCCTGCTCGGCGCGATGCTCCTGACAATCGTTCTGACGCTGGGTGCGATGCTCTACATGCGCCCCGAGCTGCTGCGCGTCACCACGCCGCAGAACCTCAACAACGGCACTGTCGCGACCGTGCCCGCGTCGAGCGATGCCACCGACTGGACGGCCGTCGCCTCGGCGGTTTCGCCGGCGGTCGTCACCATCCAGAGCCAGAACGCCTCATCAGGGCGGCACCGGCTCCGGCGTCATCTACGACGCGCAGGGTGACATCGTCACCAACTACCACGTGATCTCGCCCGCGATCAACGGCGGGCAGATCCAGGTCACCCTGGCGGACGGACGCCTCTACGGTGCAGGGCATCGTCGGCCACGACAAGACCACCGACCTGGCGGTCATCCGCCTGGAGAACCCGCCGTCGAACCTGACGGTCGCGCGTTTCGCCTCGTCGCAAAGTCTGCAGGTCGGCGCGCCCGTCATGGCGATCGGTGCGCCGCTGGGCCTGTCGAACACGGTCACGACCGGCATCGTTTCCGCGCTCAACCGCCCCGTCGAGGTCTCCATGGACGAGGATTCCACCTCGCAGGACCAGGCGCAGGCGTCCTCCGACCTGGTCGTCACCAACGCCATCCAGATCGACGCTTCCATCAACCCCGGTAACTCGGGCGGGCCGCTGTTCGACGCGACCGGCGCGGTCATCGGCATTAACTCCTCGATCAAGTCGCTGGCCACCTCCGCCGACGGCCAGGCAGGGTCGATTGGCCTGGGCTTCGCGATCCCCTCCGACCTGGTCGTCTCCATCGCCGACCAGCTGATCACCTCCGGTTCTGCCTCCCACGGGATGCTCGGCGTCACCGTCAAGGCCGCAACCGCCACCGTCGGCTCCGACACTTACGTCGGCGCGCAGGTTCAGGAGGTTTCCTCCGGCTCCGGTGCCGCCGCTGCCGGGCTGCGCTCCGGCGACGTCATCCTCAAGGTTGAAGGGCAGGAAGTCACCAGCCCCAAGCAGCTCATCGGCTACGTGCGCCGCTACCGGGCGGGCGACACCATCAACCTGACGATCGCTCGCGACGGGGCGACCCGGGACGTGTCGGTCACGATCCAGGGGTCCTGACGCTCATCGACGAGGCCCGCCGTCCCCTCGTGGGATGGCGGGCCTTTGCGCGTGGCGGGGATGTTGGGTTATAGGACACGAGGCGTGGCGTGAGTGTTGAGTTTCCGGTGTAATGGTGCGGAAAAACTTGTGTTTTAGCTGGTCGTGTGTGCCTCGTTTATGTGAATACTGAAGTATCGCGGCCTGTGTGTGGCTCTCCCATGAACCGTGACGGATTGGCCGCGTGTGACAACGGCTTTGGGGGCCAACGTGTCCCGCACGTGAACCCTCTGTCCCGCATGTGGGCCGTCTGTCCTGTACGTGGGCGGGGTTGCCCAGGTTCGGAATAGCAGGCCCACGTGCGGAAGAGGGGACCCAGGCTCCGAAGAGCGGGCTTGCGTGCGTGTCAAGGGAACTGAAGCGCATGGTGGAAGGGGCTGTGCGCGAGGCCGTGATGGTGGGCTGTGCGCCGATGCACCGCGGGCACGGGTGAGCGTGTGACCGATGGGGTGTTGCAGCCGATCAGCGAAGGTTTAATCCCTTCAGATCGGGTTGAATCCTCCTGGCGGGGGTGAATCCTCTGGCTCCAGAATGAGCGCTCACACCCCGAGGGCGTCCAGGAGCGGGCGCATCTTTGCCTCGGTCTCGGCGAGTTCCAGGTCGGGATCCGAGTCCGGCATGATGCCGGCCCCCGCGAAGAGGCGAAGCCGCGTCCCAGACGCGAGTCCGCAGCGCAGCGCGATCGCGAACTCGCCGTCGCCCGCCGTGTCCACCCAGCCCACCGGCCCGGAGTAGCGGCCACGCTCGGTGTCCTCCAGCTCCTCGATGAGGCGCATCGCCGCCGCCCGCGGCGTCCCGCATACGGCGGCTGTCGGGTGCAGGGCGGCCACCAGGTCCAGCAGGTGCGCCGATCCCAATCGCGCGTGAACGTCCGTCGCCAGGTGCACGACGTTGGGCAGGGTGAGCAGGAAGGGACCCTGCGCACGCACATCGGAACACAGAGACGTCAGAATCGACGAGACGGATTCCGACGCCAGTTCGTGTTCGCGCAGATCCTTCGGGCTGGAGGCGAGCGTCGTGCCCTCGCCGGGCTTGCACGTACCCGCCAGGACGCGCGACGACGCGGTCCCATGCGAAGCGGCAATCAGCATCTCCGGCGACGCCCCCACCAGCGAATCAACGCAGAAACGCCACGTCGAGGGGTACAAGTCGCTGAGGCGCTCGAGAAGGAAACGCTCGTCGAAGCCGCGCGAGCACCGAATCGTCATGTCGCGCGCCATGACGGCCTTGTCAGCCGCGCCCTCGCGCAGCCGTGCGGCCATCGCCTGGACCGAATCACGCCACTGGGTCCGCGACATCGACCCCTGACCAAACGTCAGGAATCGGGCACGCGGGCGGCAGGCCTCGCGCAGGAGAGGGCAGCATCAACCGCCGCCAGCGGATCGGGCGCATCCCCAATCCCGGCGGTGATCGCCCAACGCGCCCCGGCCTCGTCGATGAGAGTCAGCGCGGGCACAAAAGCCACCGAGCGGGCAGGGGAGCGGAACGCGAAGGACGCGAAGAGGACCGGGGAAGGGCCAGGCACAGGGGACGAGGCCGGGGCGGCCTCCCACGCGCGGCGCACCCGGGCGATGGCGTCGGGGGTCGCGGACTCGAGCGTGAGTGCGCGACCGAGGCCGATCATGGAGCGGCGCTCGCCGAGCCAGGCCGCCCCACCCGACGCGGGAAGCAGAGATGTCAGTGAGCAAGTAGACCCCGGGTGCTGCGGGGGCAGGACGAACGCCCGAAAAGCGAGGCGTGAGCAGCCACAGTCGTCATGCATGGGTCCATGGTAGGAGCAGGGGCGGCGGCGTGCTGAAAGACGTGGGAGGATTAACGCATGACAGAAGCCCCGCGCGCGGACCTGACCAAGGTCCCCGAAGAGATTGCCTCGATGTTCGACTCCGTCGCCACGCGTTACGACATGATGGACACGTTGATGACGGGCGGTTTGAATCACGTCTGGATGACTGCCCTGCGCAAGGCGGTCGCCCCACACCCCGGCGAGCGCATCCTGGACCTGGCGGCCGGCACCGGCGCGTCGGCCGCCGCGCTTGCACAGGGTGGCGCCGAGGTCGTCGCCTGCGACCTGTCCGAAGGCATGATCGAGGTCGGTCGCGAGCGTCACCCCGAACTCGAGTTCGTCCACGGCAACGCGATGGACCTGGACTTCGAGGACGGCTCTTTCGATGCGGTCACGATCTCGTGGGGCCTGCGCAACATCCCGGATCCGGCCCTGGCACTGCGCGAGATGGCGCGCGTCGTGCGCCCGCGCGGCCGACTCGTGATCCTGGAGTTTTCGACCCCGCCGTCGCGCGCGTTCCGCAGCCTGTACAGCGTCTACCAGAAGACTGTCATGCCGACGATGGCGCGCCTGGCGTCTACGAATGATGGCGCGTACGACTACCTGGTCGAGTCGATCCGCCAGTGGCCCGTGCAGGAAGAAATCGCGCGCATGGTCGCCGCGAACGGCTGGGACGAGGTCGAATACCGCAACCTGACCGGCGGCATCGCCTGTATGCACCGCGCGGTCAAGCCGCTGCCGTAGTTTGTCATTGACGAGGCCGGGGTCCCTTTGTGGGGATCCCGGCCTTTGTCGTGGGCGGGGGCGAGCGCCCCCCATGGTGGCCGCAACGTGGGGTGATGGCGCGGTGGGGCTGGCGCGCCCGAGAGCGTTCACTATGGTGTGGCAGAAAGTGTCAATTACGACAAGGAAGCGTTGCGCAAATGACAGGTGTGAGTATGGCTTTCCATGGCCTCGGCGACTGAAAACGTGCGGAAAAGTCGAGTACTCGGCGAGGTGAGGGTGACCTAGCTAGTCTGACTGGCGGAATGAAGTGATGTGCACACTTCGTCCGCCTTGCACACTTGCGCGGCTGCACCCGCGCGCCCACGTTACGGAGGAATGCCGTGGCATCCACCATGCCTAGCGACATGAGCGCTGACGTTGTCGTCGTCGGCGCGGGCCCGGGCGGGTCCTCCACCGCCTATCACCTGGCCAGAGCTGGCCTTGACGTCGTCCTTCTTGAGAAAAGCCCGTTCCCGCGCGACAAGATCTGCGGCGACGGACTCACCCCCGCCGCCGTCCACGAACTCATCGCGATGGGCGTGGACACCACCGGCTGGATGCGAAACCGCGGCCTGACCGTCATCGGTGGCGGCCACACCGTCCACTTGGACTGGCCTCGACCAGAAGTCCCTGCCCGGATACGGCATGACCCGAGCCCGCACGGACCTCGACCACGCGCTCGCCAAGCGCGCCGTCGAGGCCGGGGCGCGCCTCTACGAAGGCGTGACCGTCACCGGAGCCATCCAGGACGGCTCCGGTCGCGTCGTCGGGCGTGACCGCAAAAGCTGGCCGCGGCAAGAGCGCCGCAACCTTCGAGGTACGCGCCTCCATCACCGTCGACGCCGGGGGAGTGGCCGCGCGACTGGCCACCAGCCTCGGCCTCGAAAAGAAGATGAACCGCCCCATGGGCGTGGCCGCGCGCGCCTACTTCCGCAGCCCCCGCGGCGACGAGGAATGGATGGAATCCCACCTCGAACTGTGGAGCGGCACTCCGGGAGCCTCCGACCTTTTGCCCGGCTACGGCTGGATCTTTCCCCATGGGCGACGGCATCGTGAACGTCGGCCTCGGTTCCGTCGCCTCGCGCGCCGGTGCCACTAACCTGCCCTACCGCGAGGTCTTTAAGACCTGGACCGCGAACCTGCCCGAGGAATGGGGCTTCACCCCCGAGAACCAAATCGGCCAGCTGCGCTCCGCCGCCCTGCCCATGAGCTTCAACCGCAAGCCTCACTACGTCCAGGGCCTCGTCCTCGTCGGCGACGCCGGCGGCATGGTCTCGCCCTACAACGGCGAAGGCATCGCCCCCGCCATGAAGGCCGGACGCTACGCGGCCTCGTGCATCGCGCAGGCTTTGTCCCGCTCCCACCGCGCCGGCATCGACCGCGCCATGAGCGAATACCCCCACATGCTTCGCGACGAATACGGCGGCTACTACCAGCTCGGCCGCATCTTCGTCGCGCTCATCGAAAACCCGACGATCATGCGCACCTGCACGAACGTCGGGCTGCCCATTCCGCGCCTCATGACGCTCGTCCACAAACTCCTGTCGGACGGGTACGAGAGGAGCGGGGGCGACTTCGACGACCAACTCATCACCATGCTGACCAAGGTGGTGCGTCCCGCATGACCACCACCACCCATAACCGGGAGGAACGATGACGAATCCCTACGTGCCGCTGCTCATCATGTCCGCAGCCGCCCTCGTCCTAGCCTTTCGGAGGCCTGGTCGCCTCCGCGATCCTGGGCCCCACCAAAAAGTCCACGACCAAGGCCGACAACTACGAGTGCGGTATCCAGCCGACCAGCGCTCACCTCACCGAGGGCCGCTTCCCGGTGCGCTACTACCTGGTCGCGATGACCTTCATCATCTTCGACATCGAAGTTGTGTTCATGTACCCGTGGGCCGTCAGCTTCAACCAGCTGGGCCTGTTCGGACTGGTCGTCATGATGAGCTTCCTGGTCACCCTCTGCGTCCCCTACGCCTACGAATGGCGACGCGGCGGCCTGGACTACTAAAAGAGAAGTAAAGGATAGACAAGTGGGACTTGAAGAATCCCTGCCCGCGGGCATCGCGCTGACCAGCGTCGAAAAAGTCCTCGGACTCGCACGCAAGTACAGCCAGTGGCCCGTCACCATGGGCCTGGCGTGCTGCGCCATCGAGATGATGGCCGCCGGTACCCCCCGTTTCGACATGGCGCGCTTCGGCCTCGAGGTCTTCCGCGCCTCGCCGCGTCACTCCGACATGATGATCGTGTCGGGCCGTGTCTCGCACAAGATGGCCCCCGTCATCCGCCGCGTCTACGACTCGATGCCCGAACCCAAGTGGGTCATCTCCATGGGCGCATGCGCGTCCTCCGGCGGCGTCTTCAACAACTACGCCGTCGTCCAGGGCTGCGACCACATCGTCCCCGTCGACGTTTACCTGCCCGGATGCCCGCCCCGCCCCGAGGCCCTCATCCACGCGGTCCTCGTCCTGCGTGAGCAGATCGGCAAGGAACCCCTCGGCGTGCACCGCCGCGAGATCGCGCGCCGCGCCGAGCAGGCCGCCCTCGAGGCGACCCCCACCCACCAGATGAAGGGACTCCTCGCATGAGCGACCTTTCCACCCCCGAGGAAAACGCGCCCGCCGAGGTCGCCCAGGCCTCGTCCCAGCGCGGTTTCGCCCTGCCCCGAGCCCATCGCACACCGCCAGGGCCTCTTCGGCGCGGGCACCGACTCCTCCACCTCCGGCTTCGCCGGGCCTCGTGACCGATTCCTTCCTGCCCGGCGAGGCCTCCCGCCCCTACGGCGGCTGGTTTGACCAGGTCGTTGACGTCCTCGAAGAACTCATCGCCGCCGACGGTCTGAAGGTTTCCGACGTCATCGAAAAGGTCACCATCGACCGCGGCCAGCTCGGCATCTTCATCGCCCGCGAGCACATCGCGCGCGTCGCCAAGTACCTGCGCGACGACGCCGACCTGCGCTTCGAGCTGTGCCTGGGAACCAACGGCGCGCACTACCCCCTCGACAAGGGCCGCGAGCTGCACGCCATCTACCCGCTGTACTCGATCACGTACAACCGCATGATCCGCCTCGAGGTCACGTGCCCCGACGAAGACCCCCGCATCCCCTCCATCGTCTCCGTTTACCCCGGAAACGACTGGCAGGAGCGCGAAACCTGGGACCTCATCGGCATCGTCTTCACCGGGCACCCCTCGCTCACGCGCACCGCGATGCCCGACGACTGGGTCGGACACCCCCAGCGCAAGGACTACCCGCTGGGCGGCATCCCCGTCGAGTTCAAGGGCGCCGTCAACGCTTCCGCCGATGTTCGTAGGAGTGTGAACTGATGACCACCGCTTTCCACGCGCCCGCCGGCGCGACCGACCTGCCCCTCGAGGACATCCCCGAGGTCCTGACCCAGGGCGGCGACTGGGACGACGTCCTGCACGAGATCGAGGCCATCACCTCCGAGCGCATCGTCGTCAACCTCGGCCCGGTCCACCCCGCGACCCACGGCGTTCTGCGCCTCATCCTCGAGCTTGACGGCGAAAAGGTCCGCGAGACCCGCATCGACACCGGCTACCTGCACACCGGCATCGAGAAGAACATGGAGTACCGCACGTGGACCCAGGGCGTCGCATACTGCACGCGCATGGACTACGTGGCTCCCTTCTTCCAGGAGGCCGCCTACTGCCTCGGCGTCGAGAAGCTCCTCGGCATCGAAGAGGACATCCCCGAGCGGGCGTCCCTCATCCGCATCCTCATGATGGAGCTGTGCCGCATCGCCTCGCACCTGGTCGCCATCGGCTCGACCGGTAACGAAATGGGTGCCACCACGATCATGACGATCGGTTTCCGTGGCCGCGAGGAGATCCTGCGCATCTTCGAGCGCATCACCGGGCCTGCGCATGAACCACGAGTACATCCGCCCCGGCGGCGTCGTGCAGGACATCGGCGAGGGCACCACGGACTACATCCGTGACCGCCTGCGCCGGTGCCCGTAAGGACATCGGCGAACTCCAGGACATCCTGGTCGAGAACCCGATCTTCAAGAAGCGTCTGTGCGACGTGGCCGTCATGCCGCTGAGCGGCCTCATGGCCCTCGGCTCGACCGGCCCCGGCGTGCGCGCCGCCGGCCTGCCCCTGGACCTGCGCAAGAGCCAGCCCTACTGCGGCTACGAGAACTTCGAGTTCGATGTCCCCACCCGCGACAAGTCGGACGTCTACAACCGCACGATGGTTCGCTTCGACGAGTGCTACGAGTCGATGCGCATCATCTGGCAGGTGCTCGACAAGCTCGACCAGTGCGATGGCGCGCCCACCATGGTCGCCGATCCCGAAATCGCCTGGCCCGCGCGCCTGGCTGTCGCCACGGACGGCCAGGGCAACTCGTTCGAGCACGTCCGCGAGATCATGGGGGAGTCCATGGAGTCCCTCATCCACCACTTCAAGCTCGTCACGGAGGGCTTCCACGTGCCCGCCGGCCAGGTCTACCAGACCGTCGAGCACGCGAAGGGCATCCTGGGCGTTCACCTCGTCTCCGACGGTGGCACGCGCCCGTTCCGCGCGCACTTCCGCGACCCCTCCTTCGCCAACCTGCAAGCGCTGGCCATGATGACCGAAGGCGGCCAGCTGGCCGACGTGGTCGTCGCCCTGGCCGCTATCGACCCCGTTCTCGGAGGCGTTGACCGATGAGCTACACACCCGACACCCTGGCACGCCTGCAGGCGGACGCCGCGCAGATCATCGCCCGCTACCCGGACGGTCACTCGCGCTCCGCGCTGCTGCCGATGCTGCACCTGATCCAGTCCGTCGACGGCTACGTCAGCCCGAACGGCATCGACTTCATCGCCGCCACGCTGGACCTGCCCCGCGCAGAGATCAGCGCCGTCGCGACCTTCTACACGCAGTACAAGCGCCACCCCACCGGCGACTACCTGGTGGGCGTGTGCACGAACGCGCTGTGCGCCGTCATGGGCGGCGACGAGATCTGGGAAAAGGTCTCCGAGAAGGTCGGCGTCGGCAGCGACGAGACCAGCGAAGACGGAAAGATCACGCTCGAGCGCATCGAGTGCAACGCGGCGTGTGACTACGCGCCCGTCGTCATGGTCAACTGGGAATTCTTCGACAACCAGAGTCCCGAGTCGGCCCTGGAGATGATCGAGGACATCCAGGCCGGCCGCGACATCCACCCGACGCGCGGCCCCATCGTCGCCCCCACGTTCAAGGAGAACGAGCGCGTCCTGGCCGGCTTCCTGGACGGGCACGAGAACGAAGGCCCCTCCGCTGGCCCCGCGACCCTGCTGGGCCGCGAGATCGCCGCGAAGAACGGCTGGACCGAGCCGGTGGCTGACAAGGCCGCCGACCAGGCCCCCACGAAGGCCACGAAGGCATCCACGAAGGCCTCGAATAAGAAGGGAGTGAAGGCGAAGTGAGCACCGCATACGTGACGCCCGGGCCGCTGACCCCGATCCTCACCAACGGGTGGGGAGAGGAGCGTTCCTGGACGCTGGACTCCTACCGGGGCCGCGGTGGCTACCAGGGCCTCGAAAAGGCCCGCACGATGGAGCCCGCCGAGATCATTCAGGCCGTCAAGGACTCCGGTCTACGAGGCCGTGGCGGCGCAGGCTTCCCGTCCGGCCTCAAGTGGTCCTTCCTGCCCCCGGCCGACGGCGGTCCCCGCTACCTCGTGGTGAACGCCGACGAGTCCGAGCCGGGCACCTGCAAGGACATCCCGCTCATCATGGGCAACCCGCACGTTCTCATTGAGGGCATCGCGATCACGTCGCGCGCGATCGGCTGCGACCACGCGTTCGTCTACCTGCGCGGCGAGGTCACCCACGTGTACCGCCGCCTGCTGGAGGCTGTGCGCGAGGCGACCGAAGCCGGCGTGCTCGGCGACCTGCGCATCACCGCACACGCGGGTGCCGGTGCCTACATCTGCGGTGAGGAGACGGCCCTGCTGGACTCCCTCGAGGGACGCCGAGGCCACCCGCGCCTCAAGCCCCCGTTCCCCGCGGTGGCCGGCCTGTACGCCCGTCCCACGGTTGTCAACAACGTGGAGACTATCTCCCAGGTGGCGGGTATCTTCCGCAACTCTCCCCGAGTGGTACGCGTCCATGGGCACCGAAAAGTCCAAGGGCCACGGCATCTTCTCCGTGTCGGGTCACGTGAACAACCCCGGCCAGTTCGAGGCCCCCTTCGGTATCACGATGCGTCAGCTCATCGAGATGGCGGGCGGCATCCGCGACGGCCACACGCTCAAGTTCTGGACCCCCGGTGGTTCCTCCACGCCGATCTTCACCGAAGACGAGCTGGATACGCCCCTCGACTACGAGTCCGTGGGTGCTGCTGGTTCGATGCTGGGCACGCGTGCCCTGCAGGTGTTCGACGAGACCGTCTCGGTCGTCCGCGTCATCACCCGCTGGTCCGAGTTCTACCAGCACGAGTCCTGCGGTAAGTGCACGCCCTGCCGCGAAGGCACCTACTGGATGAAGCAAATCATGCTGCGTCTCGAGCGAGGCGAAGGTCGCCCCGGCGACGTCGACCTGCTCGACGAGATCGCACACAACATCGCGGGCCGCAGCTTCTGCCCGCTCGGCGACGCCGCAGCAACCCCGATCATGTCGGGTATCAAGCGCTTCCGCGACGAGTTCGAGGCTGGCCTCACCACGCCCGCCCGCGAGCTTTTCCCCTACGAGGCGTCCGCTAACTACGCGCGAGGAGGTGGCCGATGAGCGACGCGCCCAACATGATTGACGTCACCATCGACGACGTTCAGGTTTCTGTCCCCCAGGGCACGCTCGTGATCCGCGCGGCCGAGCAGGCCGGCATCCGGATCCCGCGTTTCTGTGACCACCCGCTGCTGGCTCCCGTGGCCGCGTGCCGCCAGTGCCTGGTCGAGGTCGGCATGCCCGACCGCAACACGGGTCAGCTGCGCTTCATGCCCAAGCCCCAGCCCTCGTGTGCTCAGACCGTCACCCCGGGCATGGTCGTCAAGACCCAGCACACCTCCGAGGTGGTGGACCGCGCCCAGCGTGGCGTCATGGAGTTCCTGCTCATCAACCACCCGCTGGACTGCCCGGTCTGCGACAAGGGCGGCGAGTGCCCCCTGCAGAACCAGGCGCTGACGGAGGGCCGCGGCAAGTCCCGCTTCACGGACGCCAAGCGGACCTTCAAGAAGCCGCTGCGCCTGACCTCTCAGATCCTGCTGGATCGCGAGCGCTGCATCCTGTGCCAGCGCTGCGTGCGTTTCGGCAAGGAGATTTCGGGCGACGTGTTCATGGACTTGCAGGGCCGAGGCGGCGGCACCGCCCCCACGGACCACCACTACTTCATGGGCGAGCAGGTCGGCGGCTTCGATACGACCACGCTCGACTTCTTCGACCCGTTGGCCAAGGACGCCTCGACCTCGTCCCTGTCGTCCCCGTTCGGCACGGACGCGATCGTCGGTTCGCTCAACGAGGGCGAGTTGTCCGTCGCCGAGCGCGACGTGTCGGGTCGCGCCTTCGCGTCTTACTTCTCGGGTAACATCATCCAGATCTGCCCGGTCGGTGCCCTGACCGCCGCGTCCTACCGCTTCCGCGCGCGCCCCTTCGACCTGGTTTCCACGGCCTCGGTCACGGAGCACGACGCGTCGGGCAGCGCGATCCGCCAGGACATGCGCCGCGGCGAGGTCGTGCGTCGCATGAGCGGTAACGACCCCGAGGTCAACGAAGAGTGGATCACCGACAAGGACCGCTTTGCCTTCGAGTGGGACAAGGTTGATCGCCTGACCTACCCGCTCGTGCGCGAGGATGGCGAGCTGGTTCCCACCTCCTGGTCCGACGCGCTCGACCGCGTCCGCGAGGGCCTGGAGTCGGCGGGTTCGTCCGTTGGCTTCCTGCCCGGCGGTCGCCTCACGTTTGAGGACGCCTGGGCCTGGTCGAAGTTCGCTCGTACCGTCGTCGGTTCTGATTCGATCGACTTCCGTTCGCGTCCTTCCAGCGAGGAAGAGCGTTCCTTCCTGGCCTCCTACGTGGCGGGCTCCGGCCTCGATGTCACGTACTCCGATCTGGAGAGCGCTGGGCAGGTGCTGCTGGTTGCCCTCGAACCCGAGGACGAGTGCGGTGCCATGTTCCTGCGCCTGCGCAAGGCCGTGCGCAAGTCGGGCCTCAAGGTCGCCACGGTTGCGCCCTTCACCTCCAACGGCTCGCGCAAGATGAATGCTCGCCTCTTGCACGCCGCCCCCGGCGCTGAGCCGGGCGTCGTGGACGCGATTAAGGCGGGCGGTGCCTACGCCGACGTGGCTGAGGCGCTGTCCGGCGGCGTCGTCCTCGTGGGCGAGCGCGCCGCTCGCAGTCGCCTGGCCTGCTGTCTTCCGTCGTTGCTCTCGCCGAGCGCACGGGTGCCCGCCTCGCGTGGGTCCCGCGCCGCGCCGGCGACCGCGCCGCCATCGAGGCTGGCCTCCTCCCGGGTCTGCTTCCCTTCGGCCGCGGCATTGACGAGGCCGGGGCACAGTCCCTGGGATGGGGCGAGCTGCCCGAGCGCGGCCTCGACGCCAAGCAGATGATCGAGGCAGCCGCATCCGGCGAGCTGAAGGCCCTGGTCGTTGGCGGCGTCGACGTCCGTGACTTCGACGAGCCCGGCCGCCGTGCGCGACGCCCTCGACGAGGTTCCTTTCCTCGTGTCGCTCGAGGTTCGCGCCTCCGAGATCACTGATCGCGCGGACGTCGTCCTGCCGGTCGCCCCCGCGGTCGAGAAGAACGGCACCTACATCAACTGGGAGGGCCGCCTGCGTCCCTTCGGCCAGGCGCGCTCCGCGACCTCGCTGACGGACCGCGACGTGCTCGTGCGCCTCGCCGAGGAATTCGACGCCGACCTGGGCATCACCACCCTGTCGGACCTGTACGCCGAGGTCAACCCCCTCATGGAGTGGGACGGCGACCCGCAGGACTTCACCCCGGCCTCGGCGCAGACTCCCGCTGCTGCCGGTAAGGGGCAGGTCGTTCTGGCCTCCCACAAGCCCATGATTGACGCCGGTCGCCTCCAGGATGGTGCTCCGTGGCTGGCAGGATCGGCCCGCCGTCCCGTCCTCCTGGCCTCCGCCGCGACGCTGGCCGCCGCGGGCATCACCCCCGGCGCTGACGCGACGCTCGAGACCGAGCGTGGAACGATCACCCTCCCGGCCGCCATCGCAGACCTGCCCGACTCCGTCGCGTGGGTTCCCTGAGTGCTCGACCGGTTCCGTTATTCACGAAAACCTCGGCGGTGTCGGCACCGTCGCGACCCTGCGCGCCACGCAGGAGGTGGCACGATGACACTGACCCCCTTCGCAGTCCCGGAGTACACCGCCGCGGACTTTAGCCAGGAAACCTGGTGGCTCAGCCTCATCAAGGCCGTGTTCATCATCGTCTTCCTGATCGCCAACGTGCTGCTGGCCCTGTGGGTCGAGCGTCGAGGCCTGGGCCGCATGCAGACGCGTCCCGGTCCCGAACGTGGCGGGCCCCCTCGGCCTGTTCCAGGCGTTCGCCGACGCGGGCAAGCTCCTCTTCAAGGAGGACATGTGGACCCGCAGGGCCGAGAGGTTCCTGTACTTCCTGGCTCCCCGCAATCGCGGCTTTCGCGGCTTTCAGCGTCTACGCGGTGATCCCGATGGGGCCGAACGTGTCGATCTTCGGCCACTCGACACCGCTGCAGCTCGCCGACATGCCCGTTGCCTCCCTGTACATCCTGGCGATTGCCTCGCTGGGCCTGTACGGCATCGTCCTGGGTGGTTGGTCGACCCGCTCGACCCTGCCCCTGTATGGTGCCGTTCGTTCCTCCGCGCAGGTCATCTCCTACGAACTGGCCATGGGCCTGTCCCTCGTGAGCGTGTTCCTCATGTCGGGCACCATGTCCACGTCGCAGATCGTCGCGGCTCAGGGACAGTTCTGGTGGGCATTCACCCTCTTCCCGGCGTTCGTCATCTACTGCATCAGCGCCACCGGTGAAGTCAACCGTCTGCCCTTCGACCTGCCCGAAGCCGAAGGCGAAATCGTCGCCGGCCACATGACCGAGTACTCCTCGATGAAGTTCGGCTGGTACTACCTGTCCGAATACGTCAACATGCTCAACGTCTCGGCCGTCGCCACCACGATGTTCTTCGGCGGCTGGCACGCCCCGTGGCCGCTGTCCCACGTCGAGTTCCTCAACTCCGGCTGGTGGGGCATGCTCTGGTTCTTCCTCAAAGATCTGGTTCTTCATGTTCCTGCTCATCTGGACGCGCGCGACCCTGCTGCGTTTCCGCTACGACCAGTTCATGAACCTCGGCTGGAAGCGCCTCATGCCCATCGCCCTGGGCTGGCTCGTCCTCGTCGCCCTCGTGCGCGGCGTCACGCAGTTCGTCCAGCTCTCCACGCCCGTACTCTTCGGCAGCGTCGGCGTTCTCTTCCTGGTCGCCCTCGTCATCATCTGGGTGACCGACAAGCCCGAGCCCGAGCCGATTCCCGCCTCCGAGCGCGAATACACCGGCTTCGAGGACGGCTTCCCCGTCCCGCCGCTGCCCGGACAAACACCCGTCGCCAGCCCGCGCGCCAGGGCCACCATTGAGGGCACACTGGCCACGGCCTCGGCAATCGACAACCCGAAGGAGGGCACCGATGAGTGAGAAGACCACCGGCGAGGACATGCTCTTCGAGCACGACCCCAAGGGTGCGTTCGCGCAGTTCGTCGCCCCCATGGCCGGCTACGGAGTCACGATGGCTTCGTTCTTCCGACCCACCGTCACCGAGCAGTACCCGCGCGAACCCGCGCGCGTCATGCCTCGCTTCCACGGACGTCACCAGCTCAACCGCTACGACGACGGCCTCGAAAAGTGCGTCGGCTGCGAGCTGTGCGCCTGGGCGTGCCCCAGCCGACGCGATCTTCGTCGAAGCCGCGTCCAACACGCCCGACGAGCAGTACTCCGCGGGCGAGCGCTACGGCCGCGTCTACCAGATCAACTACCTGCGCTGCATCTTCTGCGGCATGTGCATCGAGGCGTGCCCCACGCGCGCCCTGACGATGACGAACGACTTCGAAATCGCCAAGTACACCCGCGAGGACGACATCTACGAGAAGGGAGACCTGCTGGTCCCCCTCTCCGACGGCATGCTCGACACGCCCCACCCCATGGTCGAGGGCAAGAACGACATCGACTACTACCGCGGGGACGTCACCGGCCCCACCGCCGCCCAGGTCGACTGGGTCGCGGCCCGACGGCCTGACGATCCCTCCCTCAAGACGGTGCGAGTCGCGAAGGAGACACACTGATGAACCTGTCCAACGGTTGGCCCATGATGGGGTCAACGGGGGAGATCATCCTCTTCGCATGCACGGCCATTTTCATGGTCGGCTGCGCCCTGGGTGTCCTCTTCATGAAGAAGGCCGCGCACTCGGTCATCTGCATGGTCGGCGTCATGCTCGGCCTGGCGGTCCTGTACATTGCGAACAACGCGCCCTTCCTGGGTGTCGCGCAGATCGTCGTGTACACCGGTGCGATCATGATGCTCTTCCTCTTCGTCATCATGCTGATCGGCATCGGCACCTCCGACGACTACGCCCGCCAGTCCCGCGGCGCGATCGTCGCGGCGGTCCTCGGTGGCCTCGGCCTGATCGTCATCGTCACGACGGCGATCCTCAAGGCGGCCCCCGCCACCTACGCGCCCAGCGACGTCGACCCCTACTCGAACCAGCCCGTCACCGACCTGGCGATCACGCTGTTCCAGGAGCACTGGCTCAGTATGGAACTCGCGGGCGGCCTGCTGATCACCGCCGCGGTCGGCGCGATGCTGCTGACCCACTCCGACCGCCTCGGCCCGAAGGTTAACCAGGAGCAGACGGCTCGCAACAAGATGCGCGCATTCGCCGAAAAGGGCACTCGTATCGGCCAGCTGCCCGCCCCCGGCGTCTACGCCCAGTCGAACGCGGCCGACGTGCCTGCCATCTCCGGCGAGACCCTCGGCCCGGTCGAGGAATCTGTGCCCCGCGTCCTGCGCGTGCGCGGCCTCGCCCGCACGATCGGCGAGGTCACCCCCGAGGTCTCCGAGCAGCTCGCCCTCGCACGCCACGACGACAACACCGCCGTGGCCGTCGAGGAATCGCCCTACACCATCGGGCGCACGCCCGACGTCCCGCGCTCCGGCTCCTTCGGGATGCCCGGCGCTGCCGCGCCCACCGGACTGGCCCAGCCTCGGGCTCGCAAGGCGCGCACCACCACCCCCACTGAGAAGAAGGAGGAGAGCAAGTGAGCCTCGCCTGGTACCTCATCCTCGCGGGTGTGCTGTTCGCCATCGGAGCGACCACGGTCCTCGTGCGCCGCAGCGCGGTCATCGCGCTCATGGGCGTCGAAATGATGCTCAACGCCGCGAACCTCGTCCTCGTGACGTTCTCGCGCATCAATTCCAACGTCGACGGAGAGATCATGGCGTTCTTCGTCATGGTCGTCGCGGCCGCTGAAGTCGTCGTCGGCCTGTCGATCATCGTGTCCATCTATCGTTCCCGTTCGACCACGAGCGTGGACGATCTCAACCTGTTGAAGAACTGAAGGAGGACGTAACCCATGACCACCTTCCTTTCTGCGCAGGCGTCCGGCGCCGCCCAGACGGTCGCCGCCACCGGAGCCGCCTCCTATGCGTGGCTCCTCATCCTGATCCCGCTCGCCAGCGCAGGCCTGCTCCTGCTGCTCGGGCGCACTTCCGACAAGTGGGGCCACCTGCTGGCGACCCTCGCATCCTGGTCGACCTTCGTCATCGGTGCGGCCATCGCCGCCCAGATGTGGGGTGCCCCCGAGGACGCGCGCCGCTTCGGTGAGACCCTGTTTACTTGGATCCCCGCCGGTGACTTGACCGTGAACTTCGGCCTGCTCGTCGATCCGCTGTCCATCACCTTCGTCATCCTGGTGACCTTCGTCGGTTCGCTCATCCACGTGTACGCGATCGCCTACATGGAGCACGACGAGGCCCGCCGCCGTTTCTTCGCCTACCTGAACTTCTTCATCGCGGCGATGCTCACGCTGGTGCTGGCCGACTCCTACGCCGGCCTCTTCGCCGGCTGGGAGGGCGTGGGCCTGGCCTCGTACCTGCTCATCGGCTTCTGGAACCACGTCCCCGCCTACGCGGTGGCAGCCAAGAAGGCGTTCGTCATGAACCGTGTCGGCGACATGGGCATGCTGATCGCCATGATGGGGATGGTCGCCTCCTTCCAGTCGGTGTCCTTCTCCGAGGTCTCCGCCCGCGCAGGCTCGATCCCGACGGCCTCCGCCACGTTCATCGGCTTCTTCCTGCTCGTGGCTGCCTGCGGTAAGTCCGCGCAGTTCCCGCTGCAGGCCTGGCTGGGCGACGCCATGGCTGGCCCGACCCCCGTCTCCGCGCTCATCCACGCGGCCACGATGGTCACCGCCGGCGTCTACCTGATCGTCCGCTCCGGCGCGGTCTTCGTCGCCGCCCCCGTCGCCGCTACCGCCGTCGCCATCATCGGCGCGATCACGCTCCTCTTCGGCGCGATCGTCGGCTGTGCGAAGGACGACATGAAGAAGGTCCTCGCCGCCTCCACCATGAGCCAGATCGGCTACATGATGCTGGGCGCGGGCCTGGGTCCCATCGGCTGGGCGTTCTCGATCTTCCACCTCTTCACCCACGGCTTCTTCAAGGCCCTCATGTTCCTCGGTGCCGGTTCCGTCATGCACGGCATGGGCGACCAGGTCAACATGCGTCGCTTCGGTGCCCTGCGCGGTGCCATGAAGGTCACCTGGCTGACCTTCATGATGGGCTGGCTCGCCATCCTCGGCGTTCCGCCATTCTCCGGCTACTGGTCGAAGGACAAGATCATCGAGGCCGCCTTCAGCGCCCACACCTTCGGTGGGTCTGAGGCCACCTGGATCGGCTGGATCTACGGAACCACCGCCCTGGTCGGTGCCGGCGTCACCGCGTTCTACATGTCGCGCCTCTTCTTCATGACGTTCCACGGCAAGGCCCGCTGGACCACCGAGGCCGAAGGCTCCCCCGTGCACCCGCACGAGTCCGGTGCCCTCATGACGGTCCCCATGATCATCCTCGCCATCGGCGCGGTCATCCTGGGTGCCGCCCTCTCCATCGGTAACACGTTCGTCAACTGGTTGGCCCCCTCCATCGGCCACCTCGAGCACGGACACCCCGTCATGAACGAATACGTCATCCAGGGAGCCACACTCGCCCTCGTCATCATCGGCGCGCTCATCGCGTGGATGAAGTACGGTCGCGACGAGGTCCCCACCTCCGTCCCCGCAGGCAACGCCCTGACCGAGGCCGCACGCCGCGACCTCTACCAGGACACCGTCAACGAGACCCTGTTCATGATGCCCGCCAAGGGCCTCGTCACCGTCGCAACCGTCGGCGATGCGAGCGCCATCGACGGTGCGCTGAATGGCCTCGGTGCCGGTTCCCAGCTGCTCGGACGACTCGTTGGCGTCACCCAGAACGGCCTCGTGCGCACGTACGCCGCCTACATCCTGGGAGGCGTCATCCTCGCCCTGGTCATCGTCTTCGGATTCTGGCTGTAAGGGGTACACGACAATGGAAAGTGCAATGGTTGTTACTAACTTCCCGTGGCTGACCGTCCTCGTGGCCCTTCCGGCCGCGGGCGCGGCACTCCTCGGCTTCGTCCCGCCCCTACGCCGGGCCGCCGGGCGCGTTATCGCCCTGGCGATCGCTCTCGTCGAGCTCGCCATCGGCGTCTACGCCGCCGCCACCGTCTTCGACTGGTCGGCCCCGGCCTCGTACCAGCTCTACGAGTCCCGCGCGTGGATCCCGCAGATCGGCGTCACCTGGTCCGTGGCCGTGACCTCCCTCGGCCTCGTCATGATCCTCCTGGCTCTCGCGCTCGTGCCGCTCGTGCTCATCGCCGGCTGGGACGAGAACGAGGACCGCGGCGCGTACCCCGCGCTGGTGCTCGCACTCCAGGCCTTCATGGTCCTGATCTTCGCGGCCTTCGACCTGGCGGTCTTCTACTTCGCCTTCGAAGCCATGCTGATCCCGCTGTACTTCATGATCGGACGCTACGGCGTCGGTGACGAAGCGGCGCGTCACAAGGCCGCCATGAAGTTCCTGCTGTACTCGCTGTTCGGCGGACTCATCATGCTCGGTGGCGTCCTGTTCATCTGGGCGCTCGGCTCCTCGACGCAGTCCAACACGATCGCGTTCTTCCGCATGGACACGCTGGCCGCACTGCTGCCGAACCTGTCGGCTTCCGTCCAAATGGTCGTCTTCGTGTCCTTCATGGTCGCCTTCGCGATCAAGGCCCCGATGGTCCCCGTCCACACCTGGCTGCCCGACACGGCCGCCGTCGCCCGTCCCGGCACGTCCGTGCTGCTGGTCGGCGTGCTGGACAAGATCGGCACCTTCGGCATGATCACGATGTGCCTGCAGCTCACCCCCGGTGCCTCCGCGTCGGCCAAGTGGGTCATGTGCGTCCTCGCCGTCATCTCCATCCTGTGGGGCGGCCTGTCCGCCAACGGCCAGAACGACATCATGCGCCTCGTGTCCTACACGTCCGTGTCGCACTTCGGCTTCATGGTCCTGGGCATCTTCATCGGATCCGAGATCGCGCTGGTCGGTGCCATGTTCTACATGGTCGCCCACGGCGTCTCCATCGCAGCGATGTTCCTGCTCTCCGGCTGGCTCTCGAAGCGTGGCGGAACGCAGGACATGCGCGACTACGTTGGCATGCAGCGCGTCACCCCGGTCCTCGCCGGCCTGTGGCTCATGAGCGGCCTCGCGTCCATCGCGCTGCCCGGCCTGTCCGGCTTCGTCCCCGAGTACCTCGTCCTCATGGGCACCTGGACGGTCTCCGGCCCGCTGGCGCTCTTCGCGGTCCTCGGCGTCGTCATCGCCGCAATGTACATCCTCATGCCCTACCAGCGCGTCTTCACCGGCGCGCCCGGCAAGGGCAAGGAGGACCTGGCGGACCTCGGGGCGCGCGAGCGCGGCGTCATGACGCCCCTCGTCGTCGCGATGCTCGTCCTTGGTATTTGGTCGGCGCCCCTCGTGAGCGCCCTGACCCCGGTTGCTCAAGACCTCGACCTGGCTAACTCGCAGGTTCCGGCCGCCGCTGAAGGGAGCGCACAGTGAACGTCCTACCCATGGCTAACTTCCAGGCCCCCGAGGTTCACTGGCTGAGCCTCGCGCCTATCCTCATCGTGCTGGGCGGCGCGGTCCTCGGCATCCTCGTCGAGGCCTTCGCCCCCGCGAAGGTACGCCGCCCCATGGTCATCGGCCTGTCGATCCTCGCCACGGCCAGCGCGTGCGTCATGCTCGCCCTGCGCTGGGAACCCGTCCTCCTGACGCGACCTCGCTCGGGGAGTACATCGAGGACCCGCTGACGGTCGCCGCACAGTCGATCCTTGTCATCATCGGATTCATGGCCGTCCTGGTCATGGCTGACCGCACCTCCGTCGGCGACGGCGCGTTCGCCGGTCAGCCCTCCGACCGCCCCGACTCGGCCGCCGAGGAACTCACCGAGCGCAAGGGCTACCAGCGCTCCGAGATGTTCCCGCTGACCCTGTTCTCGCTGGGCGGCATGATGATCTTCCCAGCCGCAGATAACTTCGTGACCCTCTTCGTGGCTCTCGAAGTCATGTCGCTGCCGCTCTACATCATGGCCGCGACCGCGCGCTACCGCCGCCAGCTGTCCTACGAGTCCGCGCTGAAGTACTTCGTGCTCGGTGCCTTCTCCTCGGGCTTCATGCTGATGGGGTCGGCGTTCCTCTTCGGCTTCGCCAACTCGCTGCGCATCTCGGCGCTCGGCCCGGCCATCGCCCAGAACACCAACATGGACTGGATGGTCCTCATCGGCGTCTTCTGCGTCATGGTCGGCCTCCTGTTCAAGGTCGGTGCCGCGCCCTTCCACGCGTGGACCCCCGACGTCTACACGGGTGCCCCGACTCCGGTCACCGGCTTCATGGCTGCCGCCGTCAAGATCGCCGCCTTCGCCGCGATGCTCCGCTTCTACACGGCCGTCGCCGTGTACCTGCAGTGGGACCTCCTGGCTATCTTCGCGGGCGTCGCCGTCCTGACGATCATCGTCGGTACCTTCGCCGGCCTCGTGCAGGACAACGTCAAGCGCATGCTCGCCTACTCCTCGATCGCGCACGCCGGCTTCATCCTCATGGGCATCATCGCGATCCAGAAGGGCGGCTCGGGCCATGTGTTGTTCTACACGCTCGGCTACGGCCTGGCGACGGTCGGTGCCTTCGGCGTGGTTGCGCTCGTGCGCGGTCGCGACGCCGACGGCAACGTCCTGGGTGAGGCCCCCAGCCTGCGCAAGTGGGCGGGTATCGGCCGCACCAACCCGTGGATCGCGGGTTCGATGCTGGTCTTCCTGCTGTCCTTCGCGGGCATCCCGCTGACCGGCGGTTTTCATTGGAAAGTTCGTCATTTTCTCCGACGCGATCAAGGGCGGCCTCGCCTGGCTCGCGGTCGTCGGCCTCGTGGCCTCGGCGATTACGGCGTTCTACTACTTCCGCCTCGTGCGCGTCATGTTCTTCACCGAACCCTCGGAGGAGTCTGTCGTCGTGAAGTCGGAGGGGCTGTCCGCTCTGGCCATCGTGGCGTGCGCACTTGGAACCATCGCTCTCGGTGTGTTCCCGGGTCCCGTGTTGAGCCTGCTTGAAAAGATCGTCATACTGATCCCGTGAGCGCTCAAACACCCGATCTTCATGTTCCCGACCTCGAGTCCCGTATCACCCCGGGGCTCGAGGTCGTCGAGCGTCGTTTGCTCGACGCCGTCTCGTCGTCGCGCGACCTGACAGACGAGCTGACGCGTCACCTGGCCGTCGCGGGCGGCAAACGGATGCGTCCACTGCTGACCCTCGTGTGCGCTCAGCTCGGCGATCCCGAGCGCGCACTCAGCGACCGGGTCATCACGGCAGCCACCGCGGTCGAGCTGACGCACCTGGCGTCCCTGTACCACGACGATGTCATGGACTCCGCTCCCACGCGTCGCGGCGTGCCCTTCGGCGCAGCGCCTGTGGGGCAACAACCGCGCGATTCTCGCCGGCGACATCCTGTTCGCCCGCGCGTCGCTACTGGTCGCTTCCCTGGGACCCGAGATCGTCGCCCACCACGCGCGCACGTTTGAGCGTCTGTGCGAGGGCCAGCTCAACGAGACCTTCGGCCCCACAGACGACGCGGATCGCGTTGACTTCTACCTGCAGGTCCTCGCGGACAAGACCGGCTCGCTGGTTTCTACGGCCGCCTCCTTCGGTGCGCTGCTGTCCGGGGCCGGTTCCCTGATGGCTGGCATCGTTGCCGACTTCGGCGAAAAGGTGGGCGTTGCCTTCCAGATTGCCGACGACGTGCTGGACCTGGCGTCTTCTGGCCAGCAGTCCGGCAAGACGCCCGGCACCGATCTGCGCGAGGGCGTCGACACGCTCCCCGTCCTCCTGCTGCGCCGCCGCGAGGCCACCGGCACGATCGACGAGGCCGGCTTGCAGATCCTGCGCGACCTGGACGGCGACCTATCCTCCGACGAGGCCCTCGCCTCGGTCGTGGAACGCCTGTGCGCCCACGACGTGCTCGATGAGACGCGCGAACTCGCGCGCACCTGGGCCAACGACGCTATCGCAGCGCTCGCCCCGCTGCCCAAGGGCGAGGTCAAGACTGCGCTCGAAGCATTCGCCACCCTCATGGTGGACCGCCTGGTCTGACTGTTTCACGAGGCCGGGGTCCTCTGCGCTGTTTGGCGCGGCGGGTCCCGGCCTCGTTGTATGCGCGTGTTCTGCGTGTTGGTGCCTGGGGGCGGCGGCCCGCCCGCTCGCCGTCCGCGCCGCGAGCTGCCTGCTCGCCGTCCGCGCCGTGAGCTGCCTGCTCGCCGTCCGCGCCGTGAGCTGCCTGCTCGCCGTCCGCGCCGTGAGCTGCCTGCTCGCCGTCCGCGCCGCGAGCTTCGCTCGGCGCGTCGTCTCGAAGCCCGTGCCGCGAGCTGCCCGCTTGCCGTCCGCCGCGCTGCGAGCTGCCCGTTCGGCGTCCGCGCCGTGAGCTGCCCGCTTGCCGTCCGCGGAGCTCGTGTTCTCTTTGCTTGTCTGCGTGTTGGCGCCTGGGGGCGGCGGCCCGCCCGCTCGGCGTCCGCGCCGCGAGCTTCGCTCGGCGCGTCGTCTCGAAGCCCGTGCGGCGAACCGCCTGCTCGCCGCCTGCTCGCCGTCCGCGCCGTGAGCGCCCAGCCTGCCGTCCGTGGGGCTCTGTTCGTGCTTGTCTGCGCATGGTGCCCGGGGCAGCTGCCCGTGCTTCTTTGCTCTGTTACTGATGGGGCTGTGCACCCCATCAGTAGGCATTGCACCCTCTCTGATCGGGTGCAATGCTCCTTAACGGGTGCATGGCTTCTCGCCTTGTTCCGGTCTGGGGCGGATCGTGCGTAGGGGAGAACCCGCAACTGAGCAGGGTGCACCGACCCGCCACGGCCTCGTCACTGGGAGCGACGCGCCGAGGGCTGTGTTTGCCGTCTCAGCTTAGGTTCCCCTTGGCCTTTGGGCGCTAGACTTGGTGCCCAGGTGCGCGCACTCGCGCGCGGTCACGAAGAAGGAGAACTCGCTTGGCACCGCTCAACGTTGCCGTCATCGGCGCCGGTCCCGCTGGCATCTACGCGTCGGACATTCTGTCGAAGTCGGGACTCGAGGTGAATATCGACCTGTTTGAGCGGCTTCCCGCGCCGTACGGCCTCGTGCGCTACGGTGTGGCCCCCGACCACCCGCGCATCAAGCAGATCATCGTCGCCCTCTACAAGATCCTCCAGCGCGGCGACATCCGCCTGCTCGGCAACGTCGAGGTGGGCCGCGACGTCACCATCGACGACCTGCGCGACCACTACGATGCGATCATTATCGCAACCGGTGCGGATCGCGACCACCCGCTCGACATCCCCGGCGTCGACCTGCCCTGAGTCCTACGGTGCCGCCGACTTCGTGTCCTGGTACGACGGCAACCCGGACTACCCGCGCACGTGGCCGCTGAAGGCCCGCGAGGTCGCGGTCCTCGGCGTCGGCAACGTGGCGCTGGACGTCTCGCGCGTGCTGGCTAAGCACGCCGAGGACATGCTCAAGACCGAGGTCCCCGCCAACGTCGCCGAGGCCCTGGCGGAGAACCCGATCACCGACGTGCACGTGTTCGGCCGCCGCGGCCCCGCGCAGGTCAAGTTCACGCCGCTGGAGCTGCGCGAGCTGGGCAAGGTGCCGGACGTCGACGTCATCGTTTCGGAAGAAGACTTCGACTTCGATGAGGGGTTCGGAGGAGGCGCTGCGCGCGTCGAACCAGCAGCGTCAGGTCGTCAAGACCCTGACCTCCTACGCGATGGCCGACCCCGAAGAGCACACGGCCTCGCGTCGCATTCACATTCACCTGTTCCAGTCCCCGGTCGAGATCGTCGCCGACGAGAACGGCCACGTGAAGGCCCTGCGCACCGAACGCACCGCCCTGAATGGCGACGGAACCGTGTCGGGCACGGGCGTCATCACGACGTGGCCCGTGCAGGCCGTGTACCGCGCGGTGGGCTACTACTCGTCGCCGATCCCGGGCCTGCCCTTCGATGAGCGCGCCGGCGTCGTGCCCAACGTTGAGGGCCGCGTCATCGAGGGTGACACCACGAAGGACGAGTCCGCCCCCGTTATCCCCGGCGTGTACGCGACCGGCTGGATTAAACGTGGCCCCGTCGGCCTCATCGGCTCCACCAAGTCCGATGCTCAGCAGACGATCACGCACCTCGTGGAGGATGCCTCGGAGGGCCGCCTGCACGCGAATACCGCCGAGGTCGGTCACGAGGCCATGGTGGCCCTCCTGGAGTCCCGTGGCGTCGAGTTCACGACCTGGGAAGGCTGGGAGCTGCTGGATGCGTACGAGCAGGCCCTGGGCGAGTCCTACGGCGAGCTTCCGGGCGGTCGCGGCACGCGCGAGCGCGTCAAGGTCGTGTCCCGTCGTGCGATGACGGACATCTCGCGCGGAGCGCAGGTGGATGCCGCCTCCGCCGACCTGATCGGTGAGATGGGCGAGATGGGCGTGCCCACCGCCCCTGAGCGCTTCGACGACTACACGGGGCCGGGGCGCCGCAACTGAGATTGTCACCTCCCCATTTGTGACGAGGCCGTGGCTGGGTTTTCCGGCTGCGGCCTCGTCGCTACCTGCCGGTTGTCGTACAAAGTCTCACCGGTGGCTCGGGTGTTTTTCAGGGCGTTCCCAGGTAACCTCTTTAGGATCACGAGCATGGTGCACCGCAACTATCACAATGGCCTCAAGACGACCCTCCTGCTGGGCGGCATGTGGGCGTTGTTGGTGTGCATTGGCGCGCTCGTGGCGCGGGGCACGGGGCAGGCCATGTGGATCCTCTTGTTCGCGGGGATCGGACTCGCGCAGACCGCCTACTCGTACTGGAACTCTGCGTCGCTGGCGCTGCGCTCGATGAACGCGTACCCGGTCTCCGAACTCGAACGGCCAGAACTCTACGCTATCGTGCGTGAGCTCGCCGAACGCGCTGGCCAGCCGATGCCCCTCATCTGGGTTGCCCCGACCATGACACCTAACGCGTTCGCGACGGGCCGCGACCCGAACCACGCGGCCGTGTGCTGCACTGAGGGTATCCTCGCAATCCTCAACGAGCGCGAGCTGCGCGGCGTCCTCGGGCACGAGCTTATGCACGTCTACAACCGCGATATCCTCACGTCGTCCGTTGCCGCAGCCATGGGTGGCCTCATTACGTCGGTCGCGCAGTTCCTCATGTTCTTTCGGTGCCACGAATCGACGCGACGAGGAAGGCGGATCGGGGATCTTTGGGGTCCTCGGGATCCTCGCTATGAGCATCCTGGCTCCGATTGCCTCGACGCTCATCCAGTTCTCCATTTCTCGCACCCGTGAATTCGACGCCGACGAGGACGGGGCGGAGCTCACGCAGGATCCGCTGGCCCTCGCGTCCGCGCTGCGTAAGCTTGAGATGACGACCGACCGGCGTCCCATGGCCGACACGCCCGGCACGCGCAACGTTGCCGCCATGATGATTGCAAACCCCTTCCGCGGCGAGTCCCTGGCTCGCCTTTTCTCCACGCACCCCCCGATGGACCAGCGCATCGCGCGCCTGGAGAAGATCGCGGGCTACTGAGATCGTCGATTGTAGGCCTGACCCGTTACCCGATAGATCCTGTGGTGCCCTTCGGGTTTGGGCATCGGACGACCTCCGTGCAGCCGATTCGTGGTACGTGAGATCGGCAATAAAAAAAGCGGGGCGACTCGGAGGATCGCCCCGCCGCGCAGCCCGTCAGGGGGCCGCACTCAGGGAAGGGTGAGATGTGATCAGCGGTAGTTTCACGAACTGGAGTGCGACGTCCAGCTCCTCGCCCTTGGGACCTTTGAGCAGGGCAATGACGGCCTGCAGGTCGTCGCGCGACTTCGAAGAAACGCGAAGTTCGTCACCCTGGATCTGTGCCTTGACGCCCTTTGGGCCTTCTTCGCGGATCAGCTTCGAGATCTTCTTCGCCGTGTCCTGGGGGATGCCCTCCTTGAGGGGGCAGGCCAGCTTGAAGAGCTTGCCGGAGGCCTTGGGTTCGCGGTCCTTGTAGTCCAGAACCTTCAGGGAGAGGCCGCGGCGGATGAGCTTTGGACTGAAGAACGTCGAGGATTGCCATGACGCGGGACGCGGAGTTTGGCTTCCATCGAGATCGTGTCACCGCTCAGGGTGATAGCGGCGTCCACGCCGCGGAAGTCGTAGCGGTTGGCGATCTCCTTAGCAGTCTGGTTAACGGCGTTGTCGACCTCCTGGCGGTCGAGCTTGGAAACAACGTCGAAGGAGGAGTCGGCCATGAGGGGCACCTTTCGTTGAAATTCCGCCAATCAAAGTTTCGATTGGCGCTCGGGTCTATTTTAATGCTATTCTTTCACGGCACCGCGAGAGCGGCGCAAAGGCAGGTTACCAAAGCGGCCAAATGGATCTGACTGTAAATCAGACGCTTCGTGCTTCGGGGGTTCGAATCCCTCACCTGCCACCACTCGCTGGTTTCAGTGAGTAACGCCTGTGAGACGCTTCTCAGGTTTCTGGTTTGCTTCGGCAGCTGGAGATAAGATAAGCTTCTCGGCGTTGCCCCGATAGCTCAGTAGGCAGAGCGTCTCCATGGTAAGGAGAAGGTCAAGGGTTCGATTCCCTTTCGGGGCTCCGGTCGCGGATTCTTTCCGCTTCCGGCGGCGGGGTAGCTCAGCTGGTCAGAGCGCACGACTCATAATCGTGAGGTCGCGGGTTCGAGCCCCGCCCCCGCTACCAACTCTTTATTCGACAGGTCGCTTGAGCGACGAAACAAAGCGAGGGAAACAACCGTGGCAAGCAAGTCTCAGGACGTTCGCCCCAAGATCACTCTGGCCTGCTCGGAGTGCAAGGAGCGCAACTACATCACCAAGAAGAATCGTCGTAACACGCCGGATCGTCTCGAGCTGGCGAAGTACTGCCCGCGCTGCCACAAGTCGACGGCGCACCGCGAGACCCGCTGACGGTTTCTCTAAGAGCCCCGAGGAACGAGAAGTTCCCCGGGGTTTTCTGTATATCCGCCACGAGGTCTTACTATGTGTTGTGTGCCACTCATGTAAGCTGGACGAATGACTGAGACCTATGGCGTATCCGTTCAGGTACATGTTCGCCAGATCGTCGCGCCAATCGGCGCGGGTGAGGCGCGAATTCCGGCCTTGGTGAGGCTTCCCGGATGAGCGCCTCTTTCTCTTGTATGACGAGCGCCCCGCCCCGGCCTCGGGCACGGGAGCCGACTTCAACGGGCTGACCATGGCCTCGGACCTGCCAAACCCGAACCAGATCCGCTGGATGGAGCGCAACGCGCGCGGCGAGTGGTCAGATCCGCATCCCTCTGCCGGAGGGCGCCGCCGGTGTCCTCGGATGCCTGTGTCGGCGTCGATGGGGACGGGGTCATGCACCTGGCGTTCGCGTCGAGTGAGGGAGCTGTCGGCTACATGGACTCGCGCGCGGACGGCGAGAGGCTGCGCGCATGGTGGGCGTGGGGGAGTGGCCCGGGGAACCTCGTCTACGCGGATATGACGGATGCGCTGTACGAGGCCACGGGCGCGGATGCGCTGTTCGCGACGTCGGGCTCGACTGCGAGTGTCGACGGCGCGGTTGCCATGCCTTACGTGGTGCGCGTGGGGGAGCGGACTCATGTACAGGTTGTCTATGCGCGGGGCGGGCGCATCGTGAGCCTCGCTGACCCCCTCGCGGGGCCGGACGGCATCCTCTTGGATGAGACGTCGGTGACGGTCTGGGATGGTCGCGTCGTCGCGAACTGCCGCCTGCAGGGCTTCGAGGGGCGCGGTTCGGGCGCGCGCTATCTGGCGTGGGGCGACGGACTGCGCTGGGAGGATGGGTGCCTCTGGGAGCTGGAGGATCCCGGCTGCAATGCCTGCACGTCGCAGAGTATCTTTCGTGCATCCGCACGCTCGCGACGCGCGCTCCGATGGTCTGCTCGCGCAGCTCTCTGCGCCGTGGGAGGGGCCGATCCGCTTGCGTCGGCTCGTGTCGATGGGGCGTGGTCCCTTCGGCTATAGCGACATCAGCGACTATGGATACGAGGTCGTGGTGGTCTTCGAGCGGGAGCGTGGTCTATGGGCGGCGTCGTGTTTCCCAGAGCGATGGTAGGTGACGTTCCCGGCGCGCGTTGTCGTCGTCGAGCGCGCCGGGACTGCTGTCAGCGGCCTTCGATGATGGCCATGAGGGGTTCGTAGTGTGCGTCGACGGCTGCGGCGTACGCCTCCACGTCCCCGGCCTCGCACGCGCGCAGGATCGCGGCGTGCGCCTCGGCGGTGTCCTCCATCTCCTGGCGCGAGGCAGTGGCCAGTTGAGGGGTCACGCTCTGGTGGACCAGCCACATGGCAGCGACGAGCTGGTGCATGAGCGGGTTCTTCAGGTAGGCGAGCAGCCCCGAGTGGAACGCGATGTCCTGGTCCAGGTAGGTGCCACCGGCGTGCGCGTGGTCGGTCATCGTGTTGACGAGTTCCCACAGCTGCGGGTTGCTCGTGCCCTTCATGGCGCGGGTGAGCGGCAGGGCGATGCCAAGGTCGAGGGCGTGGCGGGTTTCGACGATCGAGTGCAGCGATTGCACGCCGTTGATGTCGTCAAGGGCCGCTCGTAGAATCAGGGTCTCGACCAGTGGCTGCAGGGACATGTCTCCGACGTAGGATCCCGATCCTTGGCGCACTGTGACGATGTCGAGGGCTTGCAGTTTACGCAGGGCTTCGCGCACGGAGGAGCGCGAGACTCCGAGGTCGGCGCACAGTGCTGACTCGGTGGGCAGGCGGTCTCCGGGGTGCAGGCCGTGGCGCAGAATGTAGGATTTGATAGCGTCCATCGTTACTGAGGATCGCGTATCGATTTGCGCTGGTCCAGTGCGGTTTGAGTCTGTGGATCCGGGTACTTGTGCTGTAATCTCTTGCACAGATTTGTCTGACAACATAAACTAAGTATAGCGAGCGGAACACAAAAGGTCCGCACGTTCCATTTCTCGAAGATGAGGAGCGAGAGCATGCGAATGCGTAAACACTTCGCGACCGGCGCGGCGCTGGCCGCAGCGGCTGCACTGGTCCTGACCGCGTGCGGCGGTGGCGGATCGACCGGCAGCGCTGGGGGCACAAACGATACTCTGACCGCTGGCGTTGCCTACGAGACCACCGACTACGGGCCGATCACCACCTCGGCGCTCGGCATGGGCACGAACTGGCAGGTCCTCGAGGGCCTGTACCGGTTCAATATGGCCGACTACTCCGTCAGCCCCGCACTGGCCGCCGGTGACCCCGTGAAGGTTTCCGACACCGAGTACGAGGTCAGCCTGCGTGACGGAGCGAAGTTCTCCGACGGCACCGACGTGACGGCCGCGGACTTCGTCGCCTCCTACGAACGCGCGACGTCCGAGAAGTCCATCTACCGTCAGTTCTTCACCTTCGTCGACTCCGTCGAAGCCAAGGACGATAAGACCATCACGATCACGCTGAAGCACCCCTTCACGAACCTGAAGGAGCGTTTCGTCAACGTTCGCGTTGTTCCCGCATCCATGGGTGAGGACGCGCTGAAGGCCAAGCCTGTCGGTACCGGTCCTTACAAGTATGAGAACATCACGGCGACCGAGGTCACCGCGGTTCCCAACGAGTACTACAACGGCAACGAACCTGCCAAGGCCCCGACCCTCAAGTGGCAGTCCCTCAAGGATGACTCTGCCCGTCTGGCCGCCGCCGTTGGCGGTACCGTCGACATCATGGAGGCCGTCCCCGCGTCCGCCCAGGATCAGCTCAAGGCTGCCGGCTGGAACGTCGAGTCCAAGCCCGGCTACGGCAACCCCTTCCTGATGTTCAACACGCAGAAAGCGCCCTTCGACAAGCCCGAGGTGCGCCGCGCCTTCGTGAAGGCCGTCGACAAGCAGAAGCTGATCAGCTCCGCACTGGAAGGACAGGCCGTTGAGGCGACCTCCTTCCTGCCCGGAGGCCAACCCGGCGTACAAGAAGCCCGCGACCGATCTGTCCTACGACAAGGACGCCGCCACCAAGCTCCTGAGCGATGCTGGCGTCACCGACCTCGAGATCAACCTGGTGACGACGGATCACCCGTGGATCCTCGCCCTGGTTCCCCAGATCAAGTCGGACTTCGAAGCCCTCGGCGTGAAGGTCAACCACACGCAGATGGCGTCCTCCGACATGTACGCCAACGTCACCGACGTTGACGACCCGTCCTACGACATCGTCCTGGCCCCCGGCGATCCCCTCGGTCTTCGGCACCGACCCCGGCATCATCATCTCCTGGTGGAACGGTGACAACGTCTGGACGAAGAGGCGTGACGGCTGGCAGACCTCTGACCCCGAATCCTTCAACCAGCTGCAGACGCTCATCTCGGAAGCTGGCGAACTCGACGGTGACGCTGCCAAGGACAAGTGGGGCGAAGCCCAGGATCTGCTTGCCGAGAAGACCGTCATCTTCCCGCTCGTGTTCCGCAACATGGTCACCGGCTCCAACCCCGCCAGGGTGGAGGGATTCCAGGCAATCTCCTCCACTGGCCTGCAGCTGCTCGGTGTGAGTGCAAAGTAAGTCCCGCTGGGACTGATGAGGAAGGAGGGGTGGAGCGCCTTCCCTGAGGCAGACGCCACAGTTGGGCGCCACCCCTCCTTTCCTATTGTCAAAATCCGTTGAAAATGGAGGTCTAGCAGTGAATAACCTTCTGCGACTCATCGGACGACGACTAGTGGCCCTGCCGATCATGGTGGTCGGCGTGTCCTTCCTCGTCTTCTTCATCATGTCGTTGTCTCCTATCGACCCGGCCTACTCGGCACTGGGTGAGACGGCGACTCCCGAAGCCCTCGAAGAGTACCGTGTCCAGCACGGTCTCAACGACCCCTTCCTCGTTCAGTACGGCCGCTACCTGTGGAACATGCTCCACGGCGACCTCGGCACCTACGGCGTGGGCACGTCTAACCACGTGACTGATCTGGTCGCGAAGGCGCTCCCGATCACCCTGCAGCTGACCTTCCTCGGTCTGCTCTTCGCCGTCCTTATCTCCTTCCCCCTCGGCGTCCTCGCCGCCCTGTACCGCGACCGTTGGCCCGACCAGGTCATTCGTATCTTCTCGGTGATCGGCATCGGCACCCCGTCCTTCTGGCTGGCAGCGCTGCTGGTCCTCGGCTTCGTCGGCAAGCTCCCCGTGTCCGGCCCTCTGCCCGCGTTCACTGTTGATCCGGGTGGCTGGTTCCTGCGCATGCTACTTCCCGCCATCGCCCTCGCCGTCCCCGTCATCGGTCAGATGACCCGCGTTGTGCGTACCTCGATGGTGGAGGAACTGGACCGCGATTACGTCCGCACCGCCATCGGCGCGGGCATCCCCAAGCGCATCGTCGTGGCCCGCAACGTCCTGCGTAACGCGCTCATCACCCCCGTGACCGTCCTCGGCCTGCGCATCGGCTATCTGATGGGTGGTGCCGTCGTCATCGAAATCATCTTCTCCGTCGATGGCATGGGTAAGGCGGTCCTGCTCAAGGGCATCCAGGAAAACTGGGTGACGCTGGTGCAGGGTGGCGCGCTCGTCGTCGCGATCGCCTTCATCGTCGTCAACATCATCGTCGACATGCTCTACCTGCTCATCAATCCGCGTATTAGGTCGGTGTGAGGCATGAATCAGAAAGAAAAGCTCAACAAGGTCACCGCGACGAGCGCGCGCTTCTCGCGCATCGGCGCGATGTCCCTGGGATCGAAGATCGCGATGGGTATCCTTGCCCTCGTCGTGCTCATGTCGGTCCTCTCGCCCTTCGTTTCCCCCTATGGCCCCGACCAGATCTTCGACAAGTGGAGTGCCCCGTCCGGCGAGCACCTGTTCGGAACTGATCACGTCGGCCGTGACATCTTCGCTCGCGTCCTGTACGGCGGTCGTTTCTCCCTGCTGATCGGCCTGTGCTCGACCCTGATCGCTCTGTTCTTCGGCGCGATCATCGGCTCGGTCGCGGCGGTCGTCCGCAAGAGCTTCTCCGAAGCCATCATGCGTCTCATGGACATCATCATGGCGGTGCCCGGTATCGCCATGGCGGCCGTCTCCGTCCTGGTCTTCGGCCGCACGCTGTCCAAGTCGGGTAACACGTGGGGCCTGGTGGTCGTCATCATCTGCTCGATCGCCTTCGTCTACATTCCGCAGCTGTCGCGCATCGTCCGCGCGAACGTCATGGCAGCCTACGGCGAGGACTACGTTCGTGCCGTGATCGTCTCGGGTGCTCGCGCCCCGTGGATCCTGGTCAAGCACGTCATGCGCAACACGGCAGCCCCGGTCCTGGTCTTCGCGACCGTCCTTGTCGCCGACGCGATCATTCTCGAGGCCTCCCTGACCTTCATCGGGTCGGGCCTCCAGGCGACCACGGTGGCCACGTGGGGCAACGTCCTGTCCGAGGCCTCGTCGAACCTGTCGGTCCTCCTGGGTAAGTGGTGGACGGCCTTCTTCCCCGGCCTGTTCATCATGATCACGGTCCTGTGCCTGAACATCCTCTCCGAGGGCATCACTGACGCCATGGTCGCCGCGCCCGCTTCGGCTGCGGTCGCCCAGGTCGATAAGGATTCCGACCGCGAGGCTGACAAGCTCCTGCTCGACCCGCGCCGCGCCTACGCCGAGCAGGCCGAGTCCCTCCAGGCTCGCCTGGACGACCTTGAGGTCGTTGAAGACAAGCGCACCGACCGCTTCGAGGCGTCCTTCGAGGCGACGCCGCTGCTGGAAGTCAAGGACCTGTGCATCAAGTTTCGAGCGCCACGGCGACGTCAACGTCGTCGACCATGTCTCCTTCAAGGTGCGCCCCGGGCGAGACCATGGGCCTCGTCGGCGAGTCCGGTTGCGGCAAGTCGATCACGGCCCTGACCATCATGGGCCTCATCGATCCCAAGGCTGAGATTACGGGCGAGATCCTCTACGAGGGCGAGAACCTGCTGGAGAAGTCCGCCGAAGAGCGCCGCGCGCTGCTCGGTCACGAGATGGCGATGATCTACCAGGACGCCCTGTCGTCCCTGAACCCCGCCATGCTGATCAGGACTCAGATGAAGCAGCTGACCAGCCGCGGCGGCACGCGCAGCGTCGAGGATCTCCTCGAGCTGGTGGGCCTGGATCCCCAAGCGCACGCTTGAGTCCTACCCGCACGAACTGTCCGGCGGCCAGCGCCAGCGCGTCCTGATCGCCATGGCCCTGACGCGCGACCCGAAGCTCATCATCGCCGACGAGCCGACCACCGCCCTGGACGTCACCGTCCAGAAGCAGGTCATCGCACTGCTCAACGAGCTGCGCGAGAAGCTCGGCTTCGCCATGATCTTCGTGTCCCACGACCTGGCGCTCGTCGCCGAGGTGGCCCACCACATTACGGTCATGTACGCCGGTCAGGTCATCGAGCAGGCCCCCACGAAGGAACTGCTCACGCACCCGACCCACGAGTACACGCGCGGCCTGCTGGGCGCGGTCCTGTCCATCGAGGCCGGCTCCGGGCGACTGCACCAGGTCCCCGGAACGGTGCCCTCGCCTCGTGACTTCCCGGTCGGCGACCGCTTCGCCCCCAGGTCCTCGCACCCCGATTACGGCCTGGACATCCGTCCCGGTCCTCACCGAGGTCGGTCCCGAGCACGTCTACGCGGCTCTGCCGCCCCGCGATGAGATCGCCACGCAGGAAACCACCGGGAAGGAGGAAACCCGATGAGCGACACCACTCCGATCATCGAGCTGAAGGACGTCGAGGTGACCTTCACCTCGCGTACCGGCTCCCTGTTCAAGCCCAACAAGGTCCACGCGGTGCGTGGCGTCAACATGCGCATTGAGCGCGGGCAGACGCTCGGCATCGTCGGCGAGTCCGGCTGTGGCAAGTCCACGACCGCGAACGTCATGTGTGGCCTGCAGATGCCGACGAAGGGCCAGGTGTTCTTTCAACGGCGAGGAAGTCACGAAGCGTGGTGCCGACGCGCGTCGCCGCATCGGACGCGTCGTCTCCGTGGTCTTCCAGGACCCGGCGACCGCCCTCAACCCCCGTATGCACGTCGCGGATCAGCTCGCTGACCCGCTGCGGGTGCACGGCATTGGGGACGAGGCCTCGCGAGCCAAGCGCGTGAAAGAGCTGATCTCGCTGGTCGGCCTGCCCTCCAGCGCCCTCGACGCGCTCCCCGGACAGCTCTCGGGCGGCCAGCGCCAGCGCGTCGCCATCGCCCGCGCCCTGTCCATCGGCCCCGACGCGATCATCGCGGACGAGCCCACCTCCGCGCTCGACGTGTCGGTGCGCGCACAGATCCTGAACCTGCTCACGGACCTCAAGAGGGACCTGGGCCTGGCGATGGTCTTCATCTCGCACGACATCCAGACCGTGCGATACGTCTCTGACCGGATCGCCGTGATGAACGGCGGCAAGGTCGTCGAAGAAGGGCCGGCAGCGCAGCTGCTCGCCGACCCCAAGGACCCCTACACCCGCAAGCTCCTGGGCGCCGCGCCCTCGCTCCTGCACCCCACCCTCGAAGGAGAAAAGTAAGTATGTCTTCGAAGATCCGTGGCGTTGTCCCGCCCCTGGCTATCCCGCTCAAGGACGGCGAGCTCGACGTCCCCTTCGCTCGAGCGTCACATCAACCGCATGATCGAGGCCGGCCTCGACGGCCTGTTCGTCTCCGGCTCCACCGGTGAGGTCGCCTTCTCGACGACCGAGCGTCGTGCACAGATCCAGCGCGAAGCCGTGCGCATCGTCGACGGCCGTATCCCGCTCCTGGTCGGCGTCATCGACACCGAGACCGAGCGCGTCCTGGAAAACATCAAGGTCGTGGAAGAGATCGGCGGTGCCACCGGCGTCGTCGCGACCGCCCCGTTCTACGCCCTCGGCGGCGAAACCGAGGTCGAGAAGCACTTCCGCATCCTCAAGGAGAACACCGACCTGGAGATCTGGGCCTACGACATCCCCGTGTGCGTGCACACGAAGCTGTCGCCCGACCTGCTCATGCGCCTGGGCCGTGACGGCATCATCGACGGTGTCAAGGACTCCTCCGGCGATGACGTGTCCTTCCGCTGGCTGTGCCGCGCGAACGAGGCCGTCGGTCATCCCGCTCCAGCTCCTCACCGGCCACGAGGTCGTCGTCGACGGTGCCTACATGTCTGGCGCGGACGGATCCGTGCCCGGCCTGGCCAACGTGGACCCCGAGGGCTACGTGCGTCAGTGGCAGGCCTACGAGCGCCGCGACTGGGAGGCCGTGCGCACCGAGCAGGACCGCCTCGCGGACCTCATGCGCATCGTCCAGGTGAAGGGCGTTCAGGGCTTCGGTGCCGGCGTCGGTGCCTTCAAGGCCGCCCTGTACCTGCTCGGCGTCTTCGAATCGCCCGAGATGCCGCGCCCTGTCGCCGCCATCGAGGGTGACAACATGGAGCACGTTGCGTCCGTGCTGCGCTCGGTCGACCTGCTCTCCTGATACGTCGACGAGGCCGGGGCCTTCCCCTTCCGTACATGCCGCGCCCTCGGGCGTGGCCCTCCCCGGCCTCGTCGATTCTTTCTACCCACTGACCGTAAGGATCCTCATGACTACGCTCCTTGCCCTCGACATCGGTGGTACCAAGGTCGGGTGGGGCATCGTCGAAGCTGGTGACACGTACGAGGTCACCGAGCGCGGATCGATCCCCACCGACGCGATGCGCGGCGGAACGGACGTGGCGGCGCGCATCTGCGAGCTCGCTTCGTCCCTGGTCGCCTCGCACCCGTCCGTGAGCGGTGTCGCCGTCGCCAGCGCCGGCGTCGTCAACCCCGCAACCGGCGACATCGTCTCCGCGACGGGCACCATGCCCGGCTGGGGAGGCACCCGCCTCGGCAGCCTCCTGGAGGCCGCGACCGGGCTGCGCGTGCGCGTCCTCAACGACGTGCACGCCCACGGTCTGGGTGAAGCCACGCTCGGTGCGGGCCAGCCGTACCGCATCGTCCTGTCCATCGCCGTGGGTACTGGCATCGGTGGTGCCCTCGTCGAAGATCGCCAGGTCGCCTTCGGGTCGCGCGGCATCGCCGGACACGTCGGCCATATCCACCACCACTTCGCCCCCGACATGACGTGCTCGTGCGGCCGTATGGGTCACATCGAGTCCTTCTGCTCGGGATCGGGCATCACGGCCTGGTACGACTCGCTGCGCGGCGAGTCCGACCCCGAGGTGGACGGCGGACGCGCCCTGCAAGAGTTAGCCGAATCCGGTAACAACCTCGCGGCCGACTGCTTCTCCCGCTCCGCGTACGCGCTCGGCGAGGCCACGGCCTCGTTAGTCAACTGCGTAGACCCGGCCGTCGTCATCTTCTCCGGATCCATGACCCGCTCCGGGGACATCTGGTGGGACGCCCTGCGCGAAGGCTTCGCGGCCTGCGCGATGACACCCGTCGCGGATACTCCCCATCCTCGTTGGTTCCCTCGGCGGCGACGCGCCGCTGCTCGGAGCCGTTTCCTTCTTCCTGCACGCTTAGGAGTTCACATGCACCCGCTCATTGCACACCTGAAGGGTAAGCTCATCGTCTCCGTCCAGGCGTACCCGGGCGAACCCATGCGCCATCCCCGAGACGATGGCGCAGATCGCGCGCGCCGCCGAGATCGGCGGTGCCGCCGCCATTCGCTGCCAGGGCCTGTCCGACATCTCCGCGATCAAGGGCCGCGTCGACGTGCCCGTCATCGGTCTGTGGAAGGAAGGCCACGAGGGCGTGTACATCACGCCGTCGCTGCGCCACGCGCGCGCCTGCGTCATGGCCGGATCCGACATCGTCGCCCTGGACGCGACGGGTCGCCCGCGCCTCGACGGCCTGAGCTTCGCCGAGACCGTGGAGGCCCTGCGCGAGGACGGCACCCTCGTCATGGCCGACTGCGGTTCCTTCGAGGACGCCCAGCGCGCCGTCGACGCTGGAGTGGACATCGTGTCCACGACCCTGGCCGGATACACGGGCGACCGCGTCAAGACCGACGGACCCGACCTGGAACTGCTGCGCGAGGTCGTCGCCGCGTTCCCGGACGTCCCCGTGATCTGCGAGGGCCGCGTCCACACGCCCGAGCAGGCCGCCGCCGCCATCGAGGTGGGTGCCTTCGCCGTCATCGTCGGCACCGCGATCACGCACCCCACGTCCATCACGACGTGGTTTAAGGCGGCCGTGGAAGGCTGACCTGTTGTCGTTGCGACACAGCGCGCGGGCGGGTGATGAACATCCGCCCGCGCGCAGTTTTATACGCCGTGACGTGAGCGTATATTACCCAGCATGTCTGTTCCCCACGCCCGCTCTCACGCTGCCCTTCGTGCCACCGGTTTCGTCTGCGCATGCCTCGGTTTTGGCACCTCCGCCTGGCTCTCACGCCTGCCTGACGTCCGCGACGCCCTCAGCCTGACCCCTGCGATGATTGGCACGATGCTGCTCATCGCCTCGCTCGGTTCCCTCGTGACTCTGCCGTCTTCCGGTCCGCTCGTTACGGCAATCGGCGCTCGAGCCTCGGGACGCATCGGCGTGTCAATCTGGGCGATCGGCGTCTCGTGCGCGGGTGTGGGAGCGCTTCACGCGTCGATCCCACTGGCGACCCTCGGCCTCGTCCTGCTTGCCGCAGGGCAACGGCCTGTGGGGCGCGACGATGAATATCGAGGCCGGCCTCGTTCAGGCGGCCGTGCGCCGTACGGTCGTCCCCATCATCCAGGCGATGTACGCCGTCGGCATGCTCAGCGGTGCCCTCCTCGGTGCGCTCGCCTCACAGCTGGGAGTCCCCCTAGGCGTCCACCTCTTCGGCCTTGCCGCCCTCGAACTGATCGCCTGCGGCACCGCCGTCGGCTTCTACCTGACCAAGGAGGAAGTCGCCTCCATCACCCCCGTGAAGGATACGGACAACGGCGAGGGGGAGGAGGCCTCGTCGAAGACAACGAAGGGACTCACCCGCGTCGCGTGGCGCGAAAAGCAGACCGTCCTCATCGCCCTCATGGTCATGAGCGCCGGCCTCGTGGAGGGCGCGGCGAACGACTGGCTCAACCTGTCCATGGTCGACGGCTATGGCTTCTCGACGGCTGCGGCGTCCGCGGCCTTCGCGTTTTTCCTCCTCATGATGACGATTGTGCGCTTCGCGTCCCCGCGCCTCGAAGCGCGCCTGGGGGCACCCGCGCTGCTGCGCATCACCTTCTCCGGAGCGGTTGTCGGCCTGCTGCTCGTGGCGTTCGCCCCCCACTACACGCTGGCGGTTGCGGGCGTCGCCCTGTGGGGCATCGGGGCATCCCTCGGCTTCCCGCTGGGTATCTCCGCACTGTCCACTGACCCTGTCATGACGCCCGCGCGCGTCTCCGTCCTGTCCACCGTCAACTACGGCGCGGCCCTCATCGGCCCGCCCCTCCTGGGTATCATCGCCGACCACATCGGCTACCACAGGGCGCTCGCATTCGTGGCTCTACCCGTCCTCCTCGCGATCGTGCTGGCCGGGCAAGTGCCGGACCAGCGCGGCAGGACGCGTACGGATATCGCGTTGGACGACTAGACAGGCAGCGTATCCATCTCTTGTCCTGCGTCTTCCTTCGGCGACTCTACGGGCGTATCCTGGTGCGCAGGAACGCCTGTGATGTGGCGCTCAGTGTCGCTTCGAAGAGAGAAGAAATCATGGCACGAATGATCGGATACCGCCGTTTCGGAGGCGTCGAGGTCCTTGAGGAAGGCTCAGTGTCGCTCCCCGCACCCGCTGAGGGACAGGTGCTCGTGAGCGTGCGGGCCGCCGGCATCAACCCCGTCGACTACAAGCTCTTTGGTGGATTGACGAGGCCCCTCGAAGTCATCCGCACCATCGTTCACCCCAGCCGATGGTTCGCTCGCGGCAAGGAACGCCCGCTGCGAGGCGTCGGACAGGACTTCGCCGGTGTCGTGACCGCCGTCGGCCCGTCAGTGAACAACGTGTGCGTGGGCGATGAGGTTATCGGCCTCCTGCGCGCTGCTCCCTGGTCCGCTCGGGAATACGGGGCACTCGCGACGGACATACTCACCTCGGCGACGAACGTTGTCCCCAAACCCGCCTCCGTCAGCTTCGACGTCGCCGGAGGCCTAGGCGTTGCCGCGCAGACCGCGATGGGAGCCATGCGCAGCGTGAAGGCGGCCGCCGGCGACATCATCGTGGTCGCCGCAGCCGCCGGGGGAGTGGGAGGCCTCGTCACGCAGCTCGCGCTCGCCCGTGGCGCGACCGTCATCGGTATCGCCGGTCCCTCGAACGCCGACTACCTGCGTTCCCTCGGCGCGATCCCCGTGTCCTACGGCGAGAGCCTCGAACAGCAGATCCGGGACGCAGCCCCCTCACCCGTCACAGCCTTTATCGACTGCTTCGGTGGCTACGCGTCGCTGGCCCACCGCCTCGGCGTCCCGGGAGAGCGCGTGGGCACTCTCGTTCCAACTCCCGCGATCGCCCTGCGTCGCGCGCGATTTACCGGCGGGACGCGACGGAAAGATCGCCGACATTGCAGCAGTTGCGGGACTCATTGACCGCGGCACGGTGAACCTGGCTATCGCGGGCACCTATCCCGTTCGACGTGGAACAGGTGCGCGCCGCCTACACCGAGCTGATGGGCGGCCACGTGCGCGGCAAGATCGTCATCACTATTCCCTGAACTCGTCACCGTGCCCTCCGGCGAACGCTCGGAAAACGGAGAAACTTGCCACGGCCTCGTGCATCAGCCCGCCCAGCTCTGCGTGCACCGATCCACAGGACCCGCCACGGCCTCGTGCATCAGCCCGCCCAGCTCTGCGTGCACCGGTCCACAGGTCCCGCCACGGCCTCGTGCCGGTCGTCCCGAACCCGGCGCTCGCGGGGCCGAGGCCTGCCGGGGTTAGGCCGAACGCGTGCCGTGCGACTAGGCTTAGGGGCATGACGACCCTTGCTGATCTGACAACCCTGCGCGTGGGTGGCCCCATCGCTGAGTACGTGCGCGTTTCTACGACCGACTCCCTGCTGGAGGCCGTTCGCGCGGCCGACGCCTCGGGCGGCCCACTGCTCGTCGTGGGCGGCGGGTCGAACCTGCTGGCCTCCGACGCGCCCTTCGAGGGCACGGTCGTGGACGTGCAGCCGTTCGGGGAGATCGCCTCCATCATCGATGAGGGTCCTTCCGGGTCGGTGCTCGTGCGCGCCGACGCGGGCACGGTCTGGGACGAGTTCGTCTCCTGGACGCTGTCTCAGGGACTGTCCGGCGTCGAGGCCCTCTCCGGCATCCCCGGGACCGTCGGCGCGTCCCCCGTGCAGAACGTGGGTGCCTACGGCCACGAGGTCGCCGAAACCATCTCCTCGGTCGAGGCTTACGACCGACTGACGGGTGACGTCGTGCGCCTGATGCCCGCGGAGCTGGGCTTCGCGTACCGGTCCTCCGCGATCAAGCGCAGCGTCGGTCAGCCTGGCCTGCGTGACCGCCCGTGGGGTCCGACCGGCCGCTGGGTGGTCCTGTCCGTGGACTTCCGCCTTGAGCGCTCGCCGCTGAGCGCCCCCGTCATGTATTCCGAGCTGGCTCGCCGCCTCGGCGTCGAGGCCGGGTCGCGTGCCGACGCCTCCCTGGTCCGCTCCACTGTCCTGGATCTGCGCCGCGGCAAGGGCATGGTCCTCGACCCTGCCGACCACGACACGTGGAGCGCCGGTTCATTCTTCACGAACCCGATCCTGTCCGAGGCCGCTGCCGCCGCCCTGCCCGAGGGAGCGCCTCGCTTTAGGGCGGGGGAGGGCCTGGTCAAGACCAGCGCCGCCTGGCTCATCGACCACGCGGGCTGTGGCAAGGGCTTCCACCTGCCCGAGGCCGGGGACCCGCCGCGCGCGTCCCTGTCCACCAAGCACGTGTTGGCCCTGACGAACCGCGGGAACGCGACGGGTGCCGACATCGAGGCATTGGCACGCGCCGTGCGCGAGTGTGTGTATGACGCGTTCGGCGTCACCCTGGTCCCCGAGCCGGTCACGGTCGGCATCACCCTGGTAGCGGGCACGCCTTGCGCTGAGCAGGTGGAGGAAGCGGCCGTGAAGGAGTACGTGGAGGGCCTGGAACGAGAGTTCTCGGCCATCGAGCGAGGGTTCTTGCGCGAGCAGCGTCGTGCCCGCTCAGACTACGCTTCCTTCGACCCTGAACAGGCTCGGCGCGTGGCATTCCTTGCGTACCGCTCCGAGGTCTACCAGGTGCGCATGTACGCGGTTTTCCTGCTGGGGCATCTATCGCAGGAGTCGGATGTTCTCTCTTTTCTTCGGGACGATGTATCCGCGGACTCCAATTGGAGAGTACAAGAGGTCCTCGCGAAGGCCTTCGATGATTTCTGTGCTGTCAGGGGCTACGAGGCGGCGCTTCCCGTCATCGACGAGTGGCTGAGCAACCCGCGCCCCAACGTGCGCAGGGCCGTCACGGAAGGCTTGAGGATCTGGACGAGTCGGCCCTATTTCCGGGACCACCCGGGCGATGCTGTCTCGAGGTTGTCGAGGCTGCGCAGCGATGCAAGCGAATACGTCCGCAAGTCCGTGGGAAACGCGTTGCGGGACATCAGCAAGAAGCATCCGGAGCTGGTCGCGGCCGAGCTGAGGACCTGGAGCCTGGAAACCAAGAAGGTTTCGCAGGTCTATCGCCTGGCTTCCACACTCATTTCATGCGCCACAGCTGAGCGGTGATAGCAGCTCAGCACACAGGTGCAGGTGGCGGTTGGGGCCGACGGAGCGGTGGAGTGCGTGAGGGTGACGGTGTATGAGGGCAGTTGGTACCTAGAATTCATCGATGTCCCAAAGTGCAGACCATGGTGCGCATTGATGCGGTGAGTGGATCTGTGCGCGTTGCGTGGCCTGTCCTGGAGTAGCACGTGACCTCGTCGTCGCCTGTGCAGGTTCTGCTGCCTGCGCTCGCGGATAGGTTGCCACCACGCGGATAGGTTATTCGCTTGCGGATAGCTTAATAACCTATCCGCGTGTTCATAACCTATCCGTGAGCGCGGTTCCTATCCGTGTGAGGCTGCGGCGCGCAGGCGCACGATCATGTCGGGCACGTTGCGAGTGACGGCCGTCCACAGGAGCTGGTCGTCCATGCTCTGGTACCCCGAGTGTGCCGCGATGTTGCGAGTTGTGCGCAAGGCGCGCTTCTCGGAGGAGGTTAGGGCATCCATGTAGGGCGCGTACTCTTCGCGTTCCAGGAACGCGGCCAGCCGAATGATCACCATGCAGGCGGAGTCATACTCCGGGCAGTCGGCGCTGAAGGCCTCGACGGGGACAGCGGCAACTCGCTCGACGCGGTGGGTGATGACGTCGAGTTCGCGTAGGAAGTTATCGACGTCGAAGCTGGGCGCGTGCCTCCGCGCTACTCGCGGTCGAGGCGCGAAGGGAACAGACTCACTCATAGCGCCACGGCCTCGTCAATGGCTGCTCGCAGCGCCTCGGGCACGTGATTGTCCGCGTGTACTTCGGTCGGGAAGCCGGTGAGTTCGCTCGCGAACGAGGCAATGTCCGCCAACTCGAACAGCGACAGGTCTCGAGTGGGCGTGCCAATCAGGTCAATGTCCGACTCGAATCCGTCCGTGCCCCGGGCAACCGAGCCGAAGACGCGGAGGGAACCCAGGCCTCGTTCCTGGGCGTAGCTGCTGATCGAGGACGCGTAGCGGGCGAGCGGCACGGAAGGGCGGTAGTCGGCGGCGCGGAGGATGCGTTCGAGCAGTTCGGCGGAGACTACGCGCCTGCCGGACTCGATCTGCGCGAGCGTCGACTGGCTCATCCCGGTCATCGCCCGCCAGCTCGGCCTGCGTGAGGGACGCGTCCTGACGTGCAGCGCGCACGAGGGACGGTGCATCGTCACGACGAAACCGGCTCATGCTTCCATGATAGTGCACGCGTGCACTATCGGTTCATGATTAGGGTCATCGTGTGCGGGTGCGGGTGCGGGTGCGGGTGCAGGTGCAGGTACGAGGCCGGGGACGACAGTCGTCCCGAGGTGGTTGCTCCTGGCGATCGGAAGGGGGAGAAGCAATCGGATTAGAAGGGGCCATCATCAAAGGAACTCAGCACCTCTTTGATGACAAGCGTTTGCGTGGCTGTAACTTATGGAGGGGTCTGAATTTTATCAATCTCGCACGTCATTCCCCGGAGGGAGTCCTGAGGGGCACTCTGGAAACTGCGGAATATCAATGTTTCAATTTCACTATTTGAAAGAGCTATGGGAAATTATGCGCGAGGCTGTGGGGAACTATGGCAAGAACCTCGCGGTGTTGAGAAGAATCTGCGCGTGTTGATGTGGTGCCCGGATCTGCGTGTTGCTTGGCCCATCCTGGATTGCCATGCGGCCTTGATGTTGCCTGCGTTGGCTCTGCGGCTTGCGCTCGCGGATCCGTTCCGTGGGTTGGTTGCCGCTAGATGGATAGGTTGTCACCACGCGGATAGGTTATTCGCTTGCGGATAGCTTAATAACCTATCCGCGTGTTCATAACCTATCCGCGTGCGAGCCGTCGGCCGCTGAGGTGGTGTCGGTAGTCGATGCTGCGGCGGGTGAGGATGGTCCTCGTCGACAATCTGCCCAAAGTGCAGACCACCTCGGTCACAACGGCTGTTTTTTGGCGGTTTTTGTCGAGGTGGTCTGCACTTTGAGCGCTGCTGTGCACGCAGGCTGTGGGAGGTGTCCGCTCAACTACTGCGTTGGCGTCCTCCCATCGATCCCGCAGATCCCGTGTAAACCGCTGAGGTGCCTCCCCGCATGTCACATGCAATTCCCCGGAGGGAGTCCCGAAGAACGCTCTGAAAACGGCGGAATATCAACGTTCTAGTTCAAAGGTTTGAATGAGTTGTGGGGAAATTGCATGCGAGATTGTGGAGGAGCTGTGTGTTTGCGGTGCCGAGGGGATCGAGGGGCCGAGCTGGCGGCTGCGGACACGGATCCGGTTGGTGCATCGCGTTGATGAGGATGGTCCTCGTCGCCAATCTGCCCAAAGTGCAGACCACCTCGCTCAAAACGGCTGTTTTTCGGCGGTTTTCGTCGAGGTGGTCTGCACTTTGAGCGCAGGACCCCCACGACAGCGCTACGCCGCTGGCTCCGCCGCCAACCACGCGTCGATGTCGGCCTTCCATGCCGCCTTGCGCGAGGGCGATGCCAGCGACGCGTCGATAGAAGACCGCGCCAACGATGCCAGGGCCTCGTCGGACAGACCGAACACGTCGCGTGCGACCTCGTACTGGGCGACCAGGCGCGAGCGGAAGAGCAGTGGGTCGTCGGCAGCCAGGGCAATGCGAGCCCCGGCCGACAGCAGCGTCGGCAGCGGCACCTGCGAAAAATCCGTGTACACGCCCAGGTGCACGTTCGATGTGGGGCAGACCTCCAGGGCGATGCCCGCATCCACGACGGCGCGCAGTAACGCAGGGTCCTCGCTGGTGCGCACCCCGTGCCCGAGGCGCGCGGGGGCCAACGTGGACACGACCTCGCGCACGGAGGCCGGACCCAGGAGCTCGCCGCCGTGTGGGACGCCCACGAGACCGGCGCGTCGCGCGATGCGGAACGCGGGACCAAACGAAGCCGTCGACCCTACGCGCTCGTCGTTCGACAGGCCAAAACCCACGACCTCGCCCGGGCCGTCGCCCGCGAATGACGCTGCCAGGCGCGCGAGAGTGCGCGCGTCCAGCGGGTGCTTCATCCGCGATGCGGCGACGATGACGCCGATATCGACGCCGGTGTCGCGCGAGGCTAAGCGCGCCTCGTCGATGACGATCTCCAGGGCCGGGGTGATGCCACCAACGTAGGGCGCGTAGCTGGTCGGGTCGGCCTGGATTTCCATGCGCACGGACCCTTCGGCGGCGTCGTCCTCGGCGGCCTCGCGGATGAGGCGGCGCATTGCGGCTTCGGAGCGCACGAGGTGGCGCGCGGAGTCGTAGGCACGCTGGAAACGGAACCACCCGCGCCCGTCGGCTGGCATGGATGCGGCATCGATGTGCAGCAGGTGCGGGGGCAGGCGCACACCCTGGGCGCGCGCCATGTCGACCATGGTGGCGGGGCGCATGGCTCCCGTGAAGTGCAGGTGTAGGTGAGCTTTGGGCAGGGTCGTGAGATTTCGCCTGCCCGCAGGCGTGGGGCGCGGTGCCGTCAGGTTGGGGACAGCGGGTGCGTCCACGGCCTAGTGCTCCCCGAGCCAGATGATGATGTCTCGGATCAGGCCCGGACCCTCGGGTTCGTTGAGTAGCTCGTGGTACGCGCCGTCCACGATGCGCAGGTGCACGTCCGCGTCGGGGTGAGCACCGCGCGCGGCCCGCACGAAGTCGCGTGATCCGCGCAGGTCCGCCAGGAGGTCGCCGGAGCCGTGCATGACCAGGGTTGGCGTGGTGAGGCGGTCGGCGCGCCGCAGCACTTTCGTCGCCCTGCAGGATCATGGTTGCGCCCGTCAGGATCGGCACGCCGCCCTTGTATGTGAGCGGATCCGCGTCGAAGTCGCGCTGGACCTGCGGGTCGCGAGACAGGGGAGAGACCTGCATCTCGGAGGCTCCCTTTGTCGACGACGAGGCCGGGGCTGATTCTGCGCGACCGGCAGGAGTTTGCGGGCGCGGGAGGGGAGACGTGGGGGAGGGGTCGCAGCGCTGGCGCGGAGAGGACGGTGCCGCGCAGCCGCGTCGGGTCCAGGATCGTCGACGCGGCTGCGATGATGCCGCCCATTGAGTGTCCGAACAGGAACAGGTCGGGGGTGCGCGCGTGGGCGAGGGTCGCCCGGCGCGCATCACCAAAGTCGCGGATGAGAGTACCCACGTCCACGCGGGCGCGGGGACCCCCGGAGGTCCCGTGGCCCGCGTGGTCGTAGAATGCGACGTCGTATCCGGCGCGGGTGAGCGCGGAGCGCAGGTGGACGTAGCGCCCGGAGTGCTCCGCGTACCCGTGAGAGAGGAGGACGGTCCCGAGGGGCGTCTCCTCATCTGTCCGTTCGAACGAGATATGCATCAGGCGAAGAGCTCCTGTACGCGGGTGATACCTTCGACGAGGTCGTCGTCGGACAGGGCGTAGGAGAAGCGCAGGAAGCCGGAGGGGCCGAAGGCCTCGCCGGGAACCGCCGCGACCTCGACCTCGTCGAGGATCAGGTCGGCGAGTTCGCCCGACGTGTTAGCGACGCGTCCGCGGATCTCGCGACCCAGCAGGCGCTCGACGGAGGGGTAGACGTAGAACGCGCCCTTGGGCGTGGGAACGTCGAAGCCGTCGATTTGGCGCAGCATGTCGACGATCGTGCGGCGGCGGCGGTCGAAGGCGACGCGCATCTCGTTCACCGCATCCAGGGAACCCGAGACGGCGGCGCGCGCGGCCTCCTGGGCGATGTTGTTGACGTTGGAGGTCAGGTGCGACTGGAAGGACAGGGCAGCCTTGATGACGTCGGAGGGGCCGATCATCCAGCCCACTCGCCAGCCGGTCATCGCGTAGGTCTTGGCCACGCCGTTGAGGATGACGGCCTGGTTCGCGAGTTCGGGCACCAGCTTGACGATGTGCGCGGTCTGCGCGTTCTCATACAGCAGGTGCTCGTAGATTTCGTCGGAAATGACCCAGATGCCGTGCTCGAGCGCCCACTGGCCGATGGCGGTCAGCTCCTCGGGCGTGTAGACGCTGCCCGTCGGGTTCGACGGCGAGCACATGAGCAGCACCTTCGTGCGAGGGGTGCGCGCGGCCTCGAGCTGCTCGACGGTCACCTTGTAGTCCTGGTCTGCACCCGCGAATACCTCGACGGGGGTCGCGCCTGCGAGCTTGACGACCTCGGGGTAGGTGGTCCAGTAGGGGGTCGGCAGGATGGCTTCGTCGCCGGGACCCAGCAGCGCAGCGAAGGCCTGGAACACGGCCTGCTTGCCGCCGTTGGTGACGACGATGTCGGCGGGGGAGACCTCGTAACCGGAGTCACGCAGGGTCTTGGCGGCGATGGCTTCGCGCAGCGCGGGCAGAGCCGGCTGCCGGCGTGTAGCGGTGCATCGCGGGGTTGCGCGCGGCCTTGACGGCGGCCTCGACAATGTAGTCGGGCGTGGCGAAAGTCGGGTTCGCCGGCACCGAAGCCGATCACCGGGCGGCCGGCGGCCTTGAGGGCCTTGGCCTTCGCGTCCACGGCCAGGGTCGCGGACGGCGTGATGGCGTTGAAACGATCAGAGACACGGGTGCGAGGTGTATTGGTCACCCCTCCATGGTCCCACGTCATGCGCCTGAGCGGGTTGACACCCCTGCAATGCGCGCGTGGGCTACCTCTCATTTACGAGGCCTGGGGCGGAATTTCGGGGATTGTGCGGACTGGGGGTGGAACTCGGTTGGACAAAGTCGCATCACATCCACTAATGTTTCTCAGGCAGGTTTTCCTGCGTAGGGCAGTGGCGCAATTGGTAGCGCACCGGTCTCCAAAACCGGCGGTTGTGGGTTCGAGTCCCGCCTGCCCTGCGGATAAGGCTTTCATTTTCGCAGGAGGATTCCCATGGCCACAGGAAAAAGCCTCGGACGTCGAATCCTTGCGCCGAGATCGAACTAAGAGCGCTGCCACACGCAAGCGTGGTGACGCCGACAAGGAACAGAATAAGCGTCCCGGTTTCTTCGGCGGTATCTGGCTCTTCTTCAAGCAGGTCATCGACGAAATGAAGAAGGTGACCTATCCGACCGGATCCGAAACCTGGACATACTTCGTTGTCGTCGTTGTGTTTGTCGCCGCAATCATGCTTTTCGCTGGTCTCCTTGACTTCGGATTCGGTAAGCTAAGTGCATTGATCTTCGGCTGAGACCGACGAACCCGCCCGCAGAAACCTGCAGGCGGGTTTCTTTCACGGTCCGGCCCCATTTGCAGGAGGAGAAGTCGTGAGCGACGAACAGTACAGCGAGGACCAGGGTCCTCGAGGAAACCCAGGGAAAAGGTCGAGCGGGAGACCGCCGAGGCCCTGGCCGACGGAGCTGCTCAGGAAGTCGTCGACGAGATGACCGAGGAGGTTGCCTCCGAGGAAGTCGCGTCCGAGGAAGTGGAAGAGGACGAGGCTGCACCGGCCTCGCCCGAAGAGGAAGTGATCGCCAAGCTGCGCCGCAAGCTCTACATGTCCCCCGGCGACTGGTACGTCATCCACACCTACTCCGGCCACGAGCGCAAGGTGAAGGCGAACCTCGAGCAGCGCATCACCACGCAGAACATGGAAGACTACATCTTCGCCGTCGAGGTCCCGGATGAGTACGTCATGGAATACCGTGGCACCACGAAGAAGCGCGTGCGCCACGTGCGCATCCCCGGCTACGCGATCGTCTGCATGGACTTCAACGAGGCCTCGTACCGTGTCGTCAAGGAGACCCCCGCCGTCACCGGCTTCGTGGGCGACCAGCACAACCCCGTGCCGCTCTCGATCGACGAGGTTGTCATGCTCCTGACGCCCCAACGTCCTCGAGGAAGCCGCCGAGGCCGCCAAGGACCAGCCCGCGCCCGTTCAGGCCGTCCAGACCCAGTTCGAGGTCGGCGAGATCGTCACCGTCACCGACGGCCCCTTCGAGACTATGTCGGCCACGATCTCCGAGATCATGCCCGAAACCCAGAAGCTCAAGGTGCTCGTCACCATCTTCGAGCGCGAAACCCCGCTCGAGCTCGGCTTCGACCAGGTGGAGAAGCTCGAGCAGTGATGTCACCCACCCGGACTTGGGGACAGGCCCGGGTTGGAGTTATCATGCATATTCGTGTGCGTTGGGTGCACTGTGCCCACTGAGACCCAGTAGGCCCGCCTCCGACGCGCCGCCCTGGTCGGCACCCGTCGGCCAGAACTTCAGTAGAAAGACCCGCATTCATGGCAAAGAAGAAGAAGGTCACCGGCCTGATCAAGCTTCAGATCGCAGCCGGTGCAGCCACCCCCGCACCCCCCGTCGGCCCCGCACTGGGCCAGCACGGCGTGAACATCATCGAGTTTACCAAGGCGTACAACGCGGCCACCGAATCGCAGCGCGGAAGCATCATCCCCGTTGAGATCACCGTCTACGAGGACCGTACCTTCACGTTCGTCCTCAAGACCCCGCCCGCCGCTGAGCTCATCAAGAAGGCTGCTGGCGTCCAGAAGGGTTCCGGCACCCCGAACACCGCCAAGGTTGGTTCGATCACCATGGCTCAGGCTCGTGAGATCGGCGAGGCCAAGATGGCCGACCTGAACGCCAACGACGCTGATGCCGCCGCCAAGATCATCGCCGGTACCGCCCGCTCCATGGGCATCACCGTCGAGGACTGACACCAACTAACCCCCGTGGTAGGGCAGGCGCTGCCCGACACCCACGACTGCAAGGAGAAGAAGCAGAATGACCAAGCGCTCCAAGAGCTACCGCGCAGCGGCCGAGAAGGTCCACGCGGACGTGCTGTACACCCCCTTCGAGGCCATGAAGCTGGCCAAGGAGACCACCGTCACCAAGTTCGATTCGACCGTTGAGGTCGTCTTCCGACTCGGTGTCGACCCCCGCAAGGCGGACCAGATGGTCCGTGGCACCGTTTCCCTGCCGCACGGCACCGGCAAGACCGCCCGGGTCTTGGTCTTCGCCGTTGGTCCGCGCGCTCAGGAAGCGATCGACGCAGGGTGCCGACGAGGTCGGCGGCGACGAGCTCATCGAGAAGGTTGCCAAGGGCTACACCGACTTCGATGTCGCCGTTGCGACCCCCGACCTCATGGGCAAGGTTGGCCGCCTGGGCCGCGTCCTCGGCCCCCGTGGCCTCATGCCGAACCCCAAGACGGGCACCGTGACCATGGATGTCGCGAAGGCCATCAAGGAGATCAAGGGCGGTCGTATCGAGTTCCGCGTCGACAAGCACGCCAACCTGGCGTTCATCGTCGGCAAGGCCTCCTTCACTGCCGAGCAGCTGACCGAGAACTACGCCGCCGTCCTGGATGAGGTGCTGCGTCTCAAGCCGACCTCCGCCAAGGGCCGCTACCTGATCAAGGGTTCCGTCGCGACGACGATGGGTCCCCGGCATCCCGCTGGATGTCACCAAGGTCAAGGACCTGCTCGAGAAGTGAGCCTCGCTCGCTGATTAAGCGTCCGGGTCCCCGCGCAGCACACGCTGCGCGGGGACCCGCTTTTTTGTGGCGGGGCTGGCGTTCGGTGCGCTGGCACATGCATGCGCAGATTAAGGGACGTAGGTCACACAATATAGGTCGCGAATAGGGTACCCTTAATTCGCTTCTATAAACCTACATTCGTAAAGGGTTACAAAATGCCTCAGGCTGCAGGGTTGGGCGTCACAAAAGCACGCTCGGCCGTCACGATCGGTGCTTTTACCGCCGTCTACTTCGTCCTCATGTGGTGCTCGGGGATGCTGGGCTTCTTCGGGCCAGCGTTCATGTTCGTCGGTTGGATCGTCGGACTGCTGCTCAACGGATCGGTCGTCATGCTGATGCTGGTGCGTTCGCGTATGTTCGGCACGCTCACGATCGCGGGCGGAGTTGTTGCCTTCCTGATGGTCGTGACCGGGCACGCGTGGGTGACCATTCCGGTTACCCTGATCCTCGGTTTCCTGGGTGATCTCATCGCCCGGGGTGGCGGTTACGTCAGTGCCCCTCGAAACATCGCCGCATACATGCTTTTCTCCTTGTGGATGATCGGTCCGCTTGCGCCGATCTTTTTCTTGCTCCCGGATCCCTACTACGAGGACGTTGCGTCCCAGATGGGCCAGGACTACGCGGACGCGATGCGTGCGCTCTTTAGTCCCCGCCGTGATCGGCGGTTGGGCTGTCGTCGCAATGATCGTCGCGTTCATCGGTGGGACTCATCGGGCGCTTTCCTGCTGCGCAAGCACTTCGCGAAGGCTGGCGTTGCCTGAGATCTCGCTCGCCGAGGCCGCCCCAGACGAGGCGACGAGCAGACTTGATCCGCGCACAAAACTCCTCGCCCTCCTCGTCCTCAACGCGCTCGTCATGCGCGCGAGCCCCACGTCCACGCTGCTGGCTGTGCAGGTGCTCGCCGTCGCCGCCCTCGCGTGGGAGGTCAGTGCGAGGCGGCGGCGCGTACCGGGCTGGCGTGCCTCGTCTGCGATGCGTGTGAGCCTCGGGTTCGCCCTCTCCTCGTCGCGTGGCTCGAGGGCATGGGGTCGCCGCGAGGCGTGGTCCTTGTGATTGGCACGTGCAGTGCGATCGCATTCTGGTTCGCGCGGTTCTTCGCGGGATTCGGCATCGCCCTCTACGTGTACCGCACGACGAGAGTTGGCCAGATGAAGGCAGCCCTGCGTGCCGTTCACTTGCCGCGTGTTTTCGTCGACGCCCTCGTTGTCGCGTTTCGTGTCCTCCCGACGGTGGGTGCCGAGGCGGTCGCCATCCGCGAGGCGATGGAGATGCGCGGCGTTGACCTCGGGATGCGCGGCATCATACGGCACCCCCTCGTGATCGCTGAGCGCTTTCCTGGTCCCGCTGCTGTCGTCTATCGCGCGCGTGGCCGACGACCTGGCTGCTTCGAGCGTTGTCCGAGGCCTGGGTGGCCCCACGCGTCCCCACCTCGCTGACGCGTCTGCGCACCAGTGCCTGGGATGCGGTCGCCCTCGCGTGCGTGGCCGGCGTCATCGTCATCGAGATCTGTGCACACCTGGGAGTCCTGCCGTGATTGATGTTGAATCCCTGTCGTTCTCCTACGTCAGTGAGCTGACGGGAGATCGCGTCGAGGCCCTACGCGGGGTCGATGTGTCTGCCCGTCCGGGCACTCTCACCCTCGTGTGCGGGTCCTCCGGCTGTGGGAAGTCGACGCTCATGCGGGCGCTGACCGGCCTCGTGCCCCAGATGACGCCGGGGGAGCTGGAGGCGCGGTGCGGATTGATGGTCGCGACCTCGCCGAGGTCCCCCTGACCGAGGTCGGTCACCTGTGCTCATCCGTCTTCCAGAATCCGCGCACCCAGTTCTTCTGCGACACCGTCGCCGAGGAACTGGTCTTTTGCGGGGAAAACTACGGTCGCGACCGAGAAACCCTGATCGAGAGCAGTGAACGCGCCGCCGAACTCATGGGCATCACCCATCTCATGGACCGCAAGCTGTCGACTTTATCGGGCGGGCAGCTCCAGAAAGTAGCGCTCGCCTGCGCGCTGTCATCCGGGTGCGCCCGGTCCTCCTCGCCGACGAACCGACGTCGAACCTGGACCCCGACGCCATCGCAGAGGTGCGACGCGCCCTCGCGCTCCTCAAAGATCAGGGAATGACGATCATCGTCGTCGAGCACCGCCTTCACTTCCTGCGAGGACTCGCCGACCAGGTCCTCCTCATGGAAGACGGATCGGTCACGCGTCGGTGGAGCGGCGAGGAGTTCTACTCGATGAGCGAGGCGGAACGCAGGTCGCTCGGTCTGCGCACGCTCGTGGACCCTGGTCCGCCCGAGGCCTGGGTGGCCTCGCGGGGACTCCCGGGGACGAGGCCTCGGCTGATGCGAGCGCGGGCCTGTCCTGTCGGGATCTGAGCTTCTCCTACGGGAACACTCCCGTGTTTGAGGGCTTCGACGCTGACTTTCCAGTCGGGCAGATCACGTGCATCGCGGGAGAGAACGGCGTCGGAAAGACGACCCTCGTGCGCGTGTTATGCGGGCTGGCTGCTCCCAGTTCCGGAACGATCACCCTGGACGGACAGACGACGAGTCGACGGCAGCGACGGGCCGCGTGCGCGCTCGTCATGCAGGACACCGGGCGACAGCTGTTCTCCGACACGCTAGCGGGCGAGCTGACGATCGGGGCGTCGCAGGCCAGCGGCGAGGCCGGGGAGAAGCTTTTGGCTGACTTCGACCTCGCTCACCTGGGCGACCGCCATCCCCTCAGCCTGTCGGGAGGACAGAAGCAACGCCTCGTCATCGCAGCTGCGCGAGCCACTGGGCGTCGAATCGTCATCCTCGACGAACCCACGTCGGGAATCGATGCCCGGCACCTTGACTCAATTACCGCGACCCTGCGCCGCATTGCGAACGAAGGAGCGGCCGTCATCGTCGTCACCCACGACGGCGAGTTCGCTTCTGCCTGCGCGGACCAACTCATCACACTGACGCCGACGGGCACCAAGCGTGCTCGCGAAGGAGAACCCCAATGACCGACACCGACGAGCGCGAGGACGCCACGGCCTCGGCCCCGACTGGCCAGCTCGCTGACGACACGCGAACCGATGACCCCCGCGCGGCGCACCTGGCGGGCCAGCGCGCCTTCAAGGAGCTGACCGCCCCCATCCGTGGGTCCATGATGGTTGCCCGAGTGCTCGGGTTCCTTTACGGTGCGCTCGCGGTTGCCCCCTACGTCGTCCTCGTCCAGCTCGGTGAGGTGCTGCTGGCTGCGGCTCGATCAGGTGCCCTGCCCGACCGAGGGGAGGTGATGACCCTGCTCATGTGGCTGATCGGAGCGTTCGGCGTGCGCTATGGGATCTACTTTGTTGCGCTCGCCGTCACCCACTTCGCGGACGTGCGTTTCGGACACATCGTGCGCTCGCGCATGGTGAAGGTTCTGGCCGGCGCGCCCCTCGCCTGGTTCACATCGACGAACTCCGGGGCCGTGCGCAAGGCCATCCAGGACGACACACACGATGTACACACCGTTATCGCCCATGCGCCCGTCGAATCCGCAGCCGCCGTCAGCGCACCCCTGTCCTTGCTCATCTACGCCTTCGTCGTCGACTGGCGGCTCGGACTCCTGTCGATCGCCACGCTGCCCATCTACGGGCTCCTCAACGCGTGGATGATGCGAGACATGGGGGAGAAGACCGCACAGATGGACCGACACCTGACGCGCGTCTCATCGACGATGGTCGAATTCGTGTCCGGAATCAGCGTGGTGAAGGCTTTTGGGACCGTCGGGCGTTCACACGAGCGATTCACTCGGGCGGCCGAGGACTTCTCGCGCTTCTATCGCGACTGGTGCGGTCCGCTGCTGAAAGGCTCCGCGCTCGGGCAGGCCAGCGTGTCTCCCTCGTTGATCTTGCTCATCTCGACCGCGGGAGGCGCAGCGTTCGCGGCCGCCGGGATCGTGAGCCCGGTCCAGGTCATCACCTGCGCGCTCATTGCCCTCGTCATCCCGGCTGCCATCGAGGTGCTGGGGACGACTGCCTGGTCCTACCAGATCGCGGGGGCGGCCGCGCTGCGGATCGTCGATCTGCTCTCCGTCGATCCCCTGCCCGACGAGGGGAGTTCCGTGCCAGAGGGATCGGACGTTGAGATTGACGGTGTGTCCTTCTCCTACGGGACGACCCTCGCGCTTGACGATGTGAGCCTGACGATCCCCGAGGGCACGGTGACCGCACTCGTTGGTTCCTCCGGCTCTGGCAAGTCCACCCTGGCGACGCTGGTCGCTCGTTTCGCCGACCCGGACCGTGGGGCTGTCCGCATCGGAGGGGTCGACGTGCGCGATATCGCCCCCGACGTCCTCTACCGGCACGTCTCCTTCGTCCTCCAAGATCCCCCAGCTCCTCGATATCTCCGTACGCGATAACATCGCGCTCGGCGTCCCGGGCGCTAGCGACGAAGCGGTGTGGGCTGCCGCTGGGGCCGCTCGCATCGACGACTACCTGCGTTCCCTGCCCCGAGGCCTCGACAGCATCATCGGGGAGGATGCGCATCCCTCGGGTGGCCAGGCACAACGCATCGCGATCGCGCGTGCCCTCCTCGTCGATGCACCCCATCCTCGTCCTCGACGAGGCCACCGCCTTCACCGACCCGGAAGCCGAGGCCGATATTCAGGCAGGCGCTCACCCGCCTCGTGCAGGGTAAGACGGTCCTGGTGATCGCGCACCGCGCCGCGTCGATCGCGGGTGTCGACCAGATCGCCATCCTCGACGCGGGACGCCTCATCGCGCTGGGCACGCCCGACCAGCTCGCCGACCACCCCGTACATGCGTCGCCTGACCGCGCCCGCGAAAGGACACTGATTATGTTCGGACTCATCATCCGTCTGCGCGAACCCCTCTCCGAGCAGGGGCGAGCCGACTTCGCCCGGGCGACCGTCCTGTCCTGCATCGTCGGTGTCGTGCGCGGAATCTCGCTCATCGCGTTCATTCCGGCCGCGCTCGCCCTGACCTCGGGTCACAGCGCCTGGGGGATGCCTCTGAGCGCGTGGCTCGTGGTGCTGGCTGGGATGCGCGCTCACCTCATTTGTCGTCGAGTATCTCCTCGCTATGCGTTCATACTCGGTGGCCTTTGACTTCCTGTCGAACATGCACCGCGCGATCGGCGACAAGGTGGCGTCCCTGCCGCTCGGATCCTTCCGCGCAGACACCGCCGGAAAGACGTCGCGCCTCGTCTCGCGTGAGCTCATGGTTCTGGGTGAGATCTTCGCGCACATGTACTCGCCCCTCATCGCCGCCATCGTCACCTCGGCGACGATGCTCGTCGGCATCACCGTGTTTTCACCGGTCCTCGGGCTGGTGTGCGTGGTCGCGATCCCGGTCGTCGGCGGGGGAGTGTGGGTGGCGCGCCGCTGCCTGCAGTCGGGGGCCGCCCTGAAAGAGCCGCCCGCTCGCGAGCTGTCCCACCGCATCGTCGAATACGCGACCAAGCAGGGGGCGCTGCGAGCCTGCGGGCGCTCCGCCTCCTACGAACCCCTCCTGCGAGCCGAGGATGCGTACGGGGTGGCGGCGCGGCGTTCTCTCATGCGGGAAACCGTCGGCCAGATCGTCAACGGCATGGCCGCCCAGGTCGTCGTCGTGACGCTCATCTGCGCGATCGGGTGGCTCGCGGTCGGCGAACACGTCGGCCCCGTGGCTGCGATCGTCGCGATCGGCCTGCTTCTGCGTTTCACGCAGATCCTCGTCGACATCGGGACGCTCACCTCAGCCTTCGAGACGCGTCGACCCGGTCCTCGACCTCAGTCACGAGATCCTCTCCGCCTCAGAACTGCCCGCCCCCAAGGGCGTGCGACGCACGGACGAGGCTTCGGCCTCGTCAGGGTGCATCCGTGGCCCTCGAGGACGTGTCCTTCTCCTACGAGGCCGACCACCCCGGTCCTGCAAGGCGTGTCCTTCTGCGTCGAGCCCGGAACCATGACGGCGATCGTCGGTCCCTCGGGCTGTGGCAAAACCACCATCGCGCGCCTCGTCGCACGCTTCTACGACGTGGACGCGGGATGCGTTCGAGTGGGTGACGCAGACGTGCGCGACTGGGACACCACCGACCTCATGGCGCAGCTCTCCCTCGTCTTCCAGGACGTCTACCTCTTCGACGACACCCTCGAAGCCAACGTTCGCGTCGGCAACCCCGACGCGAGCCGCACAGACATCGAGGAAGCGGCTCGCCTGAGCGGAGTCGACGAGATCATCGAACGCCTGCCGCACGGCTGGGAGACCCCCGTCGGCGAGGCCGGCCGCGCGCTCTCGGGAGGCGAGCGCCAGCGCGTCTCCATCGCACGCGCGCTCCTCAAGGCCGCGCCCATCGTCCTCTTCGACGAGGCCACGAGCGCCCTCGACCCCGAGAAACGAATCGCGCATCACCGACGCCATGGCTGCCCTGCGGCGCGACGCGACACTCATCGTCATCGCCCACAAGCTCGACACAATCACGGCAGCCGACCAGATCGTCGTCCTCGACGAGGGCGGCCGCGTCGCCCAGATCGGCACGCACGCAGAGCTCTACTCGCAGGCGGACGGCCAGTACCGGGCCTTCTGGGACGCGCGCTCGCGGGCAGCGGGGTGGAAGCTCGTCTGACGGCTCTCACGCCGCGAGGCCGGGGACCCAATGCGCATCTCCGGACGGCGAACACCGTTTCGTGTGTCGGATACCAGGCGCTCCACCCTGAGTCAAGCCGGACGCATCCTTCCCGGAGACCCCGCACACCAGCCCCGGCCTCGCGCGTCCTCTGATACACCCATCGCAGGTGTGCGCGCGACCGACCCCGGCCTCGTCTGTGAAACGCGCCGCCATGCTTGCACGCAGGTAACCGCCCTGTTAAGCTGATCCGTGCCGAAGACCGTTGGTGTCCACGCTAGTGGAGAAAAATCCAACGCAGGTGAGTGAGCCGCCCCTGCGCGGCATTCGAGCATGCGCCCGACACGAACCTGCGTGTCGGGTTTTTTCTTGCCTGCGGTCACGTATCTGGAAGGAGGACCATGGCGAAGTCCGACAAGGTGGCAGCAGTTGCCGAGCTCGTGGAGCGCTTCCGCGCAGCCGACGCTGTCCTGCTGACCGAGTACCGCGGCCTGACCGTCAGCCAGCTGAAGCAGCTGCGTCGCGGCCTGGGCGAGAACGCGACCTACGCCGTGGCAAAGAACACGCTGGCGCGCCTGGCAGCCACGGAGGTCGGCCTCGACTTCCTGGCTGAGGACCTCAAGGGTCCCACGGCCATCGCTTTCGTCTCCGGCGAGCCCGTTGAGGCCGCCAAGACCCTGCGTGATTTTGCTAAGGAAAACCCCGCCCTCGTGCTGAAGTCCGGCTCGATGGACGGCGCTCCCCTGAGCGCCGAGGGTGTCAAGAAGCTCGCCGATCTCGAGTCCCGCGAGGTCCTGCTGGCCAAGGCCGCAGGCGTCCTCAAGGCGAAGATCGGTCAGGCGGCGTTCGCATTCAACGCTCTGCCCGTCAAGGCAGTGCGCACCATCGATGCTCTGCGCGAAAAGCAGCAGGGCGAGGCGGCCTGACGAGACAGGCCATGTTTCACGCCGCCACCCGGGCTGCGTGAAACACCCCAACAATCTGCACTCGTGCAGGCCAATTAGGAAGGATGCCACTCATGGCTAAGCTCTCCAATGACGAGCTCATCGCAGCTTTCAAGGAAATGACCCTCATCGAGCTCTCCGACTTCGTGAAGCTCTTCGAGGAGACCTTCGACGTTGAGGCCGCTGCCCCCGCAGCCGTCGCCGTTGCCGCCCCGGCCGCCGACGCCCCCGCCGAGGAAGAGAAGGACGAGTTCGAGGTCGTCCTCGAGTCCGCCGGTGACAAGAAGATCGCCGTCGTCAAGGTCGTCAAGAACCTGGCCGGCCTGGGCCTCAAGGAAGCCAAGGACCTGGTTGACTCCGCGCCCTCCACCATCTTCCCCTCCGCGAAGAAGGAAGACGCCGAGAAGGCCAAGGCTGAGATCGAAGAGGCCGGCGGCAAGGTCACCCTTAAGTGACTTTCCCCGTCTGACTCGTTCAGACTTTTCCACCCGACTGGGTGGGCTGACCCCGTCCCGCATCTGCGGGGCGGGGTTTCCGCGTGTCTGGCGCTCGTTACTTGTAGCACCGCTGGTGTTCTGGGCGCCGCTTCGTGTGTGTTTGAGCCCGGCTGCTTGGTGCACCCGTGGGCGGCGGCCCGCCCGCGAGTCGTCCGCGCCGTGAGCTTCGCTCGGCGCTGCTCGTTGTTGCTTGTGGTGCCGCTGGTGTTCCGGGCGCCGTCGGGCCCGGCCGCCCGCGAGATCGCCACACGCGAGCTTCGCTCGGAGTGGTCGATCTCGAAGCCCGCCCGTGCCCTCCGGACCCTCCGGCGCCCTCCACACCGGCGGCACTTGCGCGGTTGTGTGTCTGTTCGAACCACGGCCAGGCCCTGCCGCCGCCCACGGGCACCGCAGCTAGACTCTCTGGACCCTCCGGTATCCTCCACGCTGGCGGTGCTATCGGGATTTTTGATTGTGCTTGTCGCTCGCGGGTATTGCACTGGATAGGTGGGTATCGCACGATGCGGGGTGGCATTGCACTGCTCAGCTGCTAGTGCATCGCATGCGGAACTAGTGCAACGGTTTCCTCGCATAGTGTCTACGCGGATAGGTTGTTGCTTCATGGATAGGTTATGAGCATGCGGATAGCTTATTTACCTATCCGTGTGGCGATAACCTATCCGCATAGGTAACCGCCAGGCCACCCCGGCGTCTATGAGTCCCGCAGCCTGGCCCTCATGTTTCGCTGCATCACTAAATTTTCGGACACCGTCGTGATGTGCACGCGGGCTTCCTACCCGTGGCTTGTGCTTCTCTGCCGCAGGTGGGCCTCCTACCTAGATTCTGGGACCTCTCTTCCGCACGTTAACCCGCTGATCCGAGCCTTGGCGAGGATGCCCACGTGCGGAACAGCGGGTTTGCATGCGGGCCAGCGGGTTTGCGTGCACGCCAGACCGTAGGGATGCTAGGGGTACTTGAGGTTGCGCAGCGCTGCTGGTCGAGCCAATACCGGGAGTGTTTCAAGTCGATCAACAAAGCGTGACGCGGTGCATATTGTAGATAGGGCTTTCTGGCTTGCCAGTTTCGGAGGTGCCCTGCTAGTATTTTCTCTTGTCGCAATCCTGCGTAGCTCAACGGCAGAGCATCCGACTGTTAATCGGACGGTTACTGGTTCGAATCCAGTCGCAGGAGCAGACTCCCCGGGTCCTTGAGGACTCGGGGCTTTTTGTTCATATGCGGACGCATGCGAGGATGGGGGTTGGTGACCGTGCCAGAATCGTGGAATGCTGTCGTCGTGGTTCTGTTGATCACCGCGTGCATCTTCGCCTACGGTGTCCATGTGCTGGTCCACCCGGATGCGGGAACGAACCCGAGCGCGAAGCCGCGCGGCATCCAGCCTCCGGACGCGGAGCAAACGGCGGCCTTGCGGGAGCGCTACAGTGAGCTCGCCGACGCGTGGCAGCGCTGGCAGGAGACGCCGCGCGGCCCGGGTGATCGGGATCGTCTGGTGACGGTGGAGGACGTGTGGGGCGGCCCCGACCCCGGCGAGTCTTTCCCGCCGCGTTACACGGCGAGTCACCTCGGTAAGGTCACGCTTGAGCGGCGTCGCTACCTCAGCCTCGAAGAGGAGATGACAAAACGGCCCGGAGGTCGTCTGGGCGGCGTCCCCGCGCGCGTGGGCATCGCGCCGCCTCGATGTGTGGGCGGTTCATTCGCGCGGCTGGAGACGGCCTCGGCTCATGCGCGTCTGGTTCAATCGCGAGCGTGCTCTCGTGGAGATTCACACCAACCGCTCCGTCAAGGTTGATGAGATCCTTCCGAGCGAGATCGTCGGCTTTGTTCGCGGCTACACGCGCCTGGGGCCGCGCACGGGTGTTGTTGACGGGCTGCGCTGGCTTCCAGAGGATGCGATGCTGATGGGGCACCGACCTTTGACGCGCACTTTCCGCACGCTCACGGATCTGTCGGTCGTCTCCCCGGTCGGCTCACCGGTGGGGGATGCGCTGCGTGCGGGTGATTTCCACGCGCTGACGTTCTCGTGTTCGCGTGAGAGTGCCGGCTGGGACAGCGTGGACAGTGAGCTGCGCGTCCTCGACGTCGCGGGCATGACCTACCAGGTTGGCAACGCGCTCGGGTGTCGTCCGTCCGACAAGGAGGCGTCGTCTTCGGTGGGAGACTGCGGGGACGAGGCCGGGGCTGTGTCCGCTGGGTCGGAGTCCTCGAGCGGGGCTGCGGATGATGGCTGCGGCCGTGTCGAACCGACGGACCTGGCTGTTGTGCCGGTGGATCCGAAGGCTGTCCTGCGGGCGGTGCGTGCGATGGTTGAGCTGCCGGGTTCGGGGTAAGCATCTACACGTGGGCGACGGGCCTGCTCGTGAGTGTGCAGAATCCTGGAGGATGGTGGAGTGAGGGTGGTGGGTGGTTCGCCATCGGATTGTCATGTGCCCGGGATGGATGGGGGCCGAGGCCTGGGGGTCGTTTGCAGTGATAGCAGTGATAGGGGAGTGAGGGAGTGCGAGAGGAACTGGTAGAAATCGTGTTGCGGGTCGTGGAAGCGATTCCTCCGGGGCGCGCTGTCACCTATGGGATGATCGCGTGCGCGGTGGGGACCGGTCCGCGCGTTGTTGGGCGGATTATGCACGATTGGGGCGGTGGTGTCCCGTGGTGGCGCGTCGTGAACGTTCACGGAACTTTTCCGACAACCGTACGAGGTCGGGGCATTATTGAGTGGGAGAGGGAAGGGATACCTCACGATTCGACACGCGGGAAGGTGCTACTCGGGCAATGTCTTGTCAGTCAGGAGTGGCTCGATGGTGTCGCACGAATCATCCGCAAGAATGTGCTAGAAAGTCTGGAATTGTAAGGTTTATCGACTCTCGATTAAATTTTAGTTCGGTTACGCGCGAGCTAATTTAACTCGCGCGTGACTCGTCTGATGACTTACTCTTGGGGGGACGCCGAAAGAGGGCGTTCCTTCGAATACGTTTCCGTTAGCGTTAACGAAAACGAGGGAGCAAACTCCAGAAACAGAGAAGTTACTGGTACCCAAGGGGTGAGAAGTGACGAACTTACTAGAGCTAAAGGGGATCTCGAAGACGTTCCCCGGCGTGAAGGCGCTGTCCGACGTGGACCTCGACCTTCGCCCCGGTGAAGTCTTGGGTCTCTGCGGTGAGAACGGAGCGGGCAAGTCGACGCTCATGAAGGTGCTCACCGGTATTCACAAGGCCGACCCGGGCGGAGAAATCTGGCTGCAGGGCGAGCAGGTTGACATTCAGTCGCCTGAGCATGCCCGTGACCTCGGCCTGTCGATCATCCACCAGGAACTCAACATCGTTCCTGACCTGACTGTTGCCCAGAACCTGTACCTCGGTCGTCCGGGTTCCTCGAAGTGGTCTTACATTGATGATCGCAAGATGGTGCGCGACGCCTACGAGCTGTTCGAGCGCCTCAATATGAAGATCGATCCGACCGCCTACTGTCGCGACCTGCCGGTCGCCCGTCTGCAGATGGTGGAGATTGCTCGCGCACTGTCCTTCGACTCAAAGATCCTCGTCATGGACGAGCCCACGGCTCCTCTGACGACGACCGAGACCGAGTCGCTGTTTGAACTCGTGCGCGATTTTGTCTGCCCAACAACCGGTCTGATCTTCATTACGCACCGCATGCCCGAGCTCACCGAGCTGACCGATCGCATTTCCGTGCTGCGCGACGGTAAGTACGTCGGCACGGTTGAGACGGCTACCACGCCCATGCGTGAGGTCGTCAAGATGATGGTCGGTCGCGAGGTGCCCGCCGACGCGCGCCCCACCACTAAGCCGATCTCGGACGAGGTCGTCCTGCGCGTCGAGAACCTGTCGACAGTCAAGGTTGTCCACGACGTCTCCTTCGAGGTCAAGAAGGGCGAAATCTTCGGCTTTGCGGGACTGGTTGGTGCCGGTCGCACCGAGGTAGCCCGCGCTCTGTTCGGAGCTGACCCCCACACCGAGGGCAGCATCTACGTCCACGGCAAGAAGGTGTCGATCAAGAGCGCCTCGGATGCCGTCAAGCATGGCATCGGCTACCTGTCCGAGGACCGCAAGCAGTTCGGCCTGCTCCTGGACAAGGACATTTCCTTCAACACGGGCATGGCTGCCATGGACCACTTCACCAAGGCGTCGGTCGTCGCGACGGAGAAGCTGCGCAAGGTCGCCCAGGAGTACGTGGCGAAGCTGCGCACGCGCACCCCCAGCGTTGACGTCGAGGTCCGTTCTCTGTCGGGCGGTAACCAGCAGAAGGTTGTCGTGGCCAAGTGGCTGGAGCGTGACTCTGAGGTCCTTATCTTCGACGAACCCACGCGCGGCATTGACGTGGGTGCGAAGGACGAAATCTACACGCTGCTTGAAAACCTAGCGAAGCAGGGTAAGGCGATTATCGTCATCTCCTCGGAACTGCCCGAGGTCCTGCGCCTGGCGAATCGCATCGCCGTCATGGCCCACGGCCGCATTATTGGCACCCTCGACAACGAGGAAGCCACCCAAGAAAACATCATGGAACTGGCCACCGTCGGCCAGGAAGAAGCGAACGGAGTAAACGCGTGAGCACCGTCGTCGACAACAAGGGCCTCGAGGCGCCGTCGCCTGTCGCGGCCTTCCTGAAGAGGAACATGCAGCTGCTGCTCGTCACAGTTGCGTTGTTCATGGTCCTGGCATTCTTCAGCGTTGCTGTGCCGAACTTTACTTTTGCGACCATGAACGTGTACCTGGACATCGTCCTGCAGTCGGCCTTCACGGGCGTCATGGCGCTGGGTGCTACCTTCGTCATCGCGACCTCCGGCATTGACCTGTCCGTCGGTACGGGTATGAGCCTCGTGGCCGTCATGGCCGGTATTTTCCTGGCGGGCGACAAGATGAACCTGCCTCTCGGCCTCGGCCTGCTCCTGACCCTGCTGGTCGGCATGGCGATTGGCCTCATCAATGGCCTCAACGTTTCGATCCTGGGCCTGCCGCCCTTCATCGCGACGCTGGCGATGATGATGGTCGCCCGAGGCCTGGCGCTCATCATTTCGAACAAGTCTTCCATCGTGATCGCGAACACCGGCTACAAGGCCATCGCCGCCGGCAAGGCGATCCCGGGCGTAGCCAACGCCATCGTGATCTTCCTGGTCCTCACGGTCCTGGCGACCTTCCTCATGAACAAGACGCTCCTGGGCCGCTACGCCCTGGCGATCGGCTCCAACGAGGAGGCCACCCGCCTCTCCGGCGTCAACGTGCGCCTGTGGAAGATCATCATCTACGTCGTCGCGGGTGCCTTCATGGCCGTCGGTGCCGTCCTCTACTCCGCGCGTGGCGGCCTCGTCCAGCCCGCTGAGGGCGTGGGCATGGAACTCAACGTCATCGCCGCGGCCGTCATCGGCGGCACCTCCCTGTCGGGTGGTCGCGCCTCGATCCCCGGCGCGCTGGTTGGCGCGATCCTCATGGAGACCCTCAAGAAGGGCCTGACCATGATGAGTATCGCCGCCGAATGGCAGTTCGTCGTCACCGGTATCGTCCTGCTCCTCGCGGTCGTTATCGACAACCTGCGTCGCATCCGCGAAAACGCAGCCTGAGTCTTATTCCATCTCAATTACAACCCGTGAACCGATGTCGGTTCACTCCCCAGATAGGCGGGGCCATCCCGCCACCCCACGAAAGGAACACCAATGCGCCCCATCGGACGTATCGTCGCCGCCGCTGCCGTCGGCACCTTGGCCCTGGGCATGGCTGCATGCTCGACCTCGACGGATGCCACCGGAGGCTCCACCAAGACCGAATCGTCGGGTGCCTCGAAGGTGGACACCTCCGGCGAGCAGCAGGACTGGGAGAAGGAGGCTGTCAAGGGTGATGGCTCCCAGACCATCTACCTGGTCTCCAAGGGCTTCCAGCACCGCTTCTGGCAGGCTGTGAAGGAAGGTGCCGAGCAGGCTGGCGAGGAGCTGGGCTACAAGGTCAGCTTTGTCGGCCCGCAGGATGAGACCAAGGTGACCGAGCAGACCGACCAGCTGAAGTCCGCTCTGGACTCCGGCCCGGCCGCCATTGGTTTCGCCGCCCTGGATTCGAATGCCGCCGCTGACCTGCTCAGCGAGATCAAGTCCAAGAACATCCCGGTTGTCGCCTTCGACTCCGGCGTTGAGTCCGACATCCCGGTCACCACGGTTCAGACGAACAACACCAAGGCCGCCGAGGAAGCCGCGCAGCACATGATCGAGCTGCTCAAGGGCAAGTCGGGTTCGGTCGGCATGGTCTGTCACGACTCGACCTCCACCACGGGCAAGCAGCGTTGCGAGGGCTTCAAGGAGTACTTCAAGGCCAACGCCCCCGCCGACCTGAAGCTCCTCGACGAGCAGATCGCTGGTGAGGTCACCAAGGCCGCCGACACCTCCAAGTCGATCATTCAGGCCAACTCCGACATCGTCGGCATGTACGGCTCGAACGAGGCCGCGGCCTCGGGCATCGTCCAGGGCGTTGCTGAGACCGGCAAGGACGTCACCGTCGTGGGCTTCGACTCGGGTAAGACCCAGATCGACGCCATCAAGGCTGGCAAGGAGGCTGGTGCCGTGACCCAGTCGCCGGTCAAGATCGGCTACTACACGGTCAAGGCCGCGGTCGCCGCGATCAACGGTGCCAAGCTGCCCACGGTCATCGACTCCGGCTTCGCCTGGTACGACAAGAACAACATCGACGACGCTGGCATCAAGGCCAACCTGTACGAGTGAGACGCTAGCTCAATAGGGCACGAGGCCGGGGCCGGGTAGGCGCATGCCGTACCGGCGGCCCGTCGCAGGTTCCGCTCCGAATGGCCGGGGCGGGACCTGCGAACCCGGCACCTAAAGAACCAGAAGGATCCGAGGGGGCGAGCGCCCCCGCGCTCCGACATCGACGTCACCATGAGGGATGAAGGAAGAATGACAAACCACCCCCGCATCGGAATCCGCCCCACTATTGATGGTCGCCGCAAAGGGCGTTCGCGAGGCTCTTGAAGAGCAGACCATGAACATGGCGAAGTCCGTCGCCGAACTCTTTACGTCTACCCTGCGCTACCCGGACGGTGCCCCTGTCGAGGTCGTCATCGCTGACACCACGATCGGCCGCGTCCACGAGGCCCAGGCCTGCGCCACTAAGTTCCGTGCGAAACAACGTTGGCCTGACCGTGACGGTCACCCCCTGCTGGTGCTACGGCACCGAGACGACCGACATGGACCCCGCGATGCCGCACGCCATCTGGGGTTTCAACGGCACCGAGCGCCCCGGTGCCGTGTACCTCGCCGCCGCCCTGGCTGGCCACGCCCAGATCGGCATTCCCGCCTTCGGCATCTACGGCGAGCACGTGCAGGACGCTGACGACACCTCGATCCCCGAGGACGTGCGCACCCGCCTCCTCGATTACGCGACCGCCGGCCTGGCCGTCGCGCAGATGAAGGGCGAGGCCTACCTGTCCATGGGCTCCGTCTCCATGGGTATCGCCGGTTCCGTCGTCAACCCCGACTTCTTCGGCTCCTACCTGGGCATGCGCAACGAGTACATCGACATGAGCGAGTTCACGCGTCGCATCGAAGAAGGCATCTACGATCCCGAGGAGTACGAGAAGGCGTACCGGTGGATCCGCGAGAACTTCAAGCAGGGCAAGGACTGGAACCCGCCGGAGTGGCAGTACCCCAACAAGCACGAGGATTGGTGGAAGTTCGTCACCAAGATGACGCTCATCGCCCGCGACCTCATGCACGGCAACCCGCGCCTGGCCGAGCTGGGCTTTCGAGGAGGAAGCGGGCGGCCACGGGGCCATCGCCGCCGGCTTCCAGGGACAGCGCCAGTGGACGGACCACTTCCCGAACGGCGACGTCCTGGAGACCATCCTCAACACGAACTTCGACTGGACCGGCATCCGTCAGCCCTCCGTCGTGGCCACCGAGAACGACTCGCTCAACGGTGCCTCGATGCTGTTCGGCTACCTGCTGACCAACACGCCGCAGATCTTCTCCGATGTGCGCACCTACTGGAGTCCCGAGTCCATCGAGAAGGCCACCGGCTGGAAGCCCGAGGGACGCGCGGCCGCCGGCCTGCTCGACCTGCGTAACTCCGGCTCGACCACGCTGGATGGTGCCGGTAAGGCAGTGCGTGACGGCAAGAACGTCATTAAGCCCTGGTACGAACTCACCGAGGAGGACCGCGAGGCCACGCTTGAGGCCACGACCTTCCACCCGGCCTCGACCGGCTACTTCCGTGGTGGCGGCTTCTCGACGCACTTCCGCACCTCGGGCGAGATGCCCGTGACGATGTGCCGCCTGAACCTGGTGCGTGGCCTCGGACCGGTTCTGCAGATCGCCGAGGGCTACACGGTCGAGCTGCCCGACGAGGTCGCCTTCACCATCGAAGAGCGCACCAACATCGAGTGGCCCACCACCTGGTTCGTCCCGAACCTGACGGGTGAGGGCGCGTTCAAGAGCGTCTACGACGTCATGAACAACTGGGGCGCAAACCACGGTGCGATCTCCTACGGCCACATCGGTGGCCAGCTGATCACGCTGGCGTCGATGCTGCGCATCCCGGTCAACATGCACAACGTTCCCGAGGAGCGGATCTTCCGCCCCAAGGCGTGGTCGCTGTTTCGGCACCGAATCTCTCGAGGGCGCTGACTTCCGCGCCTGCGAGACCTTCGGCCCGATGTACCGCTGATGCACGTCCCGTTCGGGCCCGGGTTCCTCTCTCCCCGAGCCCGAACGGGACACCTTCCCGGGTAAGCCCGGTCCCGGGACGCGGCCCCGGCCTCGCCGATGAGGAAAGCCGTATTACTATCCCAATGACGGGACACGCTGAGCGAGGGCGTTTTGAGCAGGAGACTTCAATGACCACCGTACTTGCTGTTGACCTTGGATCCGCGTCCGGACGAGTCCTCGCCGGAACGCTCACCGACGGACGCCTGGACGTCACGGACATTCACCGCTTCAAGCACGAGGCCCGCCGCCGCCAGGATGGCACGCTGACGTGGGATGTGGCGACGATGGAGGCTGAGACGATCATCGGCCTGAAGAAGGCTCTGGAGCAGTTCCCGGATGCCCGCTCCGTCTCAATTGACACGTGGGGAGTGGACTGGGCTCCCCTTGACGAGAACGGCGACCTCGTCGGCGACGTTATCGCCTACCGTGACGAGCGCACCTCCCGCACCCTGGACGCCTTTCCGTGAGCGCATCGGCGACCGTGAATTCTTCGATCTGACGGGAAACCAGCCGGCGACCATCAACACGGCGAACCAGCTGTTCGCCTACCTGCAGGAAAATCCCGCCGACGCTCAGCGCGTCGCGGGGGTACTCTTCCTGCCCGACTACTTCATGTACCGACTGACGGGTGCCGTCGGCTGGTCTCGCACCATCGCCTCGACGTCCGGCCTGCTCACCCCCGGCGGCGGCGACTTCAACGACGAGGTCTTCGCTCGACTCGACATCCCGCGCGGCTGGTTCGGCGAGCTGTCTGCCGACCGAAACCGTCGTCGGCCCATGCACGGTCCTCGGCCTCGAAACCCTGACCGTCGTGCGCGGCGGTGCCCACGACTCTGCCTGCGCGGTCCACGGCCTGCCCATCGAGGAAGGCAAGCGCGCTTACTTCCTGTCCTGCGGCTCCTGGTCCGTCCTGGGTGCCATCGAGGATCGGCCCCTCATGAGCGACATCGCTTTCAACATGGGCATCACCAACGAGGGCCGCACCGACGGGGGAGTGCGTCCCCTCTTCAACATCACCGGCATGTGGATCCTGCAGGAGATCCAGCGCCAGTGGGAGCGCGAGGGCACGCCCACCGACACCGACGAGCTGGTCGCCCAGGCGCGCGAGCTGCCCCCAGCCTCCGGCGTTTTCGATCCCCGATGGCGAGGCCTTCGCCACCCCCGGAGACATGCAGCGCAAGATCGACGAGGCCCTCGACGCACAGGGGGCTGCCCGCCCCGACTCGATGGCCGGCTACGTGCGCGTCATCATCGAGTCTTTTCGCCCGCCGCTACGCCCGCGCAATCGGCGAACTCACGGAGGCCACCGGGAAGGCCCCCGACCAGCTCAACCTCGTGGGCGGCGGCGCGCGCAACCGGCTTCTGTGCGACCTGACCGCCCAGATCGCGGGCGTCACCGTCGTGCGTGGCCCCATCGAGGCCTCGACCTTCGGCTCTCTCCTCGCGCAGCTCGAAACAATCGGCGCTCTGGCGCAGGGCGAGCGAGCATCCGTTATCGCTGCGAGCGCATCGACCCATGTCCACGCACCGACGAACGCCTAAGAAAGTCTCGCTGGCCGACATCGCACGGCGCGCGGGTGTCTCAACGAACACCGTCTCGCGCGTCGTGCGCGGCGACCCCGAAGTCTCCGAAAAGACGCGCGCGAGGATCTCCAAGCTTGTCGAGGAGCTGGGCTACGTGCCCAACTACGCGGCGCGCGCGCTCGCGGCCAAGCGCACCAACGTGCTGCAGGTCGTGCTGGCTGCGCCCATGTATCACGGGCACGGCACCGTGCTGCTGTCGATCCTCAACGCCTCCGCGCAGGCCGGGTACCACGTGTCCCTGTCCTACGCGTACGGGCCGGACGGGCAGCTGCGTTCTGACTTCGCGCCCTTCGACGTGGACGGCGTCATCATCCTGGGTGGTCAAGATCCAACAATCGACGTCGCGATCGAGGCGGGTAAGCGTTTCCCGACGGTTCTCATCCTGACGAGCGAGCAGGGACTCGACGGCATTTCGACCGTCGCGGTGGACAACGTGCGCGGCGCGCGCCTGGCCGCCGAGCACCTGCTCGCCCAGGGACTCACCGACGTTATCCACATTGCGGGTCCCATCCGGCTGGTCGGATGCTCAGATGCGCCGACTCGGCTACGAGCAGGCGTGCAAGGCCTACGACATCGAACCCGTCGTCCTTCAGCCCGACTCCTGGGACTCGCGCGACGGCTACGACGTCATGCGCGCGGCGGGCCGATTGCCGCAGGGGATTCAGGCGGCGAACGACCAGCTGGCTCTCGGCGCGATGCGTTACATCTACGAGCGTGGGGGAGTGGTTCCACGCGACGTGCGGGTCGTCGGCTTTGACGACATCGACGGCGCTGACTCCTACGCGCCTCCGCTCACGACGATCCACCAGCCCTTTGACCGACTGGGGCGCACTGCGGTGCGCCTCGTGCGTTCGCTCATGGACGGTGGCTCCTCCCAGGATATTGTTCTCGACCCCGAGCTGGTCATCCGGGCCAGTTCACACCTGTAAGAAAGGTACGTTCATGCTCTACGGTCCCATGACTCACCCCCAGTTCCTGCGTGCTTTGGCCGCCGCTGGCCACGGCTCGAAGATCCTGCTGGCGGACGCGAACTACCCGCACACGACGGGCGTGAACCCGCGCTGCGAGCTGATTTCGCTGAACCTTGCCCCGGGTCTGCTGGACGTCAGCCAGGTTCTCGATGTCCTGAAGCGCACGATCCCGATCGAGCGCGCCGAGATCATGACCCCCGCGCCCGACGCCGAGCCGGTGGAGATCCCGATTCACGACGAGTTCCGCGCGGCGCTGCCGGGTGTCGAGTTCGGCGAGATTTCCCGCTGGGATTTCTACGATGCCGCACGCGATGAGAACGTGGGCATCATCGTTGCGACGGGTGAGCAGCGCCTGTACGGCAACCTGCTGCTCACCGTCGGCGTGCGTGCGCCGGGGGAGTAAAACACTTCTCATGTCCGAGGCATGGGCTCATTGAGGCGGCGACGTGCGCTTTCGTTTTCATTTTCGTTTGATTGTGTGAGCCAGGTGCCAAGCTGTTGGGCGTTTGATGGCGGGCGGGCGGTCCCTGAGGGGCCGCCCGCCCGCTCGTTTATCCGCATTTTGTCAAGGTAATGGGGTTTTGATTGGATGAGTGTGTGAACATGTGTGCCGCTGTGGTGCACGGCTGGGTGACTCATCGATGTGATGTTGCATGCTTTCGTTTAAATGACTATTCTGTCCTTAACGAAAGCGAAAGCGACAGAAGGGTTGTCGCGAATGCATCGAGAGGTGAAGCCATGGGACGTGCAGAAGAACGCACGAACTACATCCTGGATCGCCTCGCCCGCGAGGGTGAGGTGAGTGTCGCCCAGCTCGCCTCCGACCTGGGGGTTTCGCCCGTCACCGTGCGTGCCTCGCTGAAGGTCCTCGACGAGCAGGGTTATCTCGTGCGCACCCACGGAGGCGCACGCCCCACCACCTTCCGCAACATCCACCTGCGCCAGAATGATCGCGTCGATCAGAAGGAACGCATCGCCCGGGCTGCCGCGGACATGATCTACGACGACGACCGGATCATGATCGAGGCCGGCACCACCTGCGCCCTCATCGTCAAGTACCTCACCGGCAAGCGCGGAGTTCAGGTTCTGACCAACTCCGTCCTTGTTTTCGCAAACGCCCGATCCAACCCGAACCTGAACATCACGCTGACGGGCGGGCACTTCCGCGCCGAGTCCGAGTCCCTCGTGGGGCCGGTCGCCGAGCGCGCTATCAATGACTTCAACGCGCGCGTTGCGTTCCTCGGAACGGACGGCTTTCAGCGTTGATCGCGGCCTGACCACCCAACTCGTTGAGGGTGGGCAGGTTGGTTCCATCATGCGCACACGCGCACAAGAGACGTGGCTGCTCGCAGACTCCTCCAAGTACGGGGAAGCCGGCTTCGTCACCTTCATGGGGATCGACCAGGTCACCGGAATCATCACCGACGATGAGATCCCCGAAGAATCCATCAAGGAATTGGCCGAGCGCACGAAGCTGCGCATCGTCTAGGAGGAATTACATGGCCACCATCGTGGTGATGCCCCAGCTGGGCAACTCTGTTGAGTCATGCATCATCGTCGAGTGGATGATCGCTGAAGGCGACAGCGTCGCCGTCGACCAGACCCTCGCATCCATCGAGACGGACAAGTCGACGATGGAGGTCCCTCCACCGCCGAGGGCACCGTCCTGAAAGCTCCTGTGGGAGGAAGGCGACGAGGTCCCCGTCAAGGATCCGCTCATCATCGTCGGTGAACCCGGAGAAGACATCTCCGGCCTCGTGCCCGGTGACGACGCCGCACCCATCGAGGATGCACCCGACAAAGGCAACCGCCGCACCCGAGCAGGCTGCCCCCGCCTTTGCCACCGAGCGAGCCACCGGCGCGGTCTCCCCACGTGCCCGCGCCCTGGCCGCCTCGGCGGGCCTGGATGCCTCGATCATTACCGAGGGTTCCGGCCCCCACGGTCGCGTCATCGAGCGCGACGTCGCCGCCGCGATCGCTGCGGGTCCCGTCCTGACCTCCGCCGCGCGCGCCGCCGGTGTCCAGGCCACCGAAGGCACCGGCATTGGTGGCCGCGTGAGCGTCGCCGACGCCGGCCGAACGCCCGAGGCCGCCCCGGCCTCGTGCCCCGTTGCCTCCACCCCTGCGGGTGCCGATTACCCCGGTGTCTCGACCTCCACCCCGCTCAAGGGCGTGCGCAAGGTCGTCGCCAAGCGCATGATGGAGTCCCTGACGACCACCGCGCAGCTGACCCTCAACACCACCGCGAACGCCGCCGGCATCCTCGCCATGCGCAAGAAGGTCAAGAATGCCGACCCGGCTCTGGGCCTGGGCAAGATCACGCTCAACGACCTGGTCTGCTTCGCCGTGTCGCGCACCCTGCCCAAGTACCCCGTGTTCAACGCCCGCCTCGAGGACGGCGTACTCACCCAGTTCGAGCAGGTCCACCTCGGCTTTGCATGCGACACCCCGCGCGGCCTCCTCGTCCCCGTCATCCGCTCCGCGCAGACCCTGGGCCTCAAGGCGTTCTCCGACGAGGCCAAGCGCCTGGCCGGCGGTGCCATCGACGGCACCATCGCCCCCGACTTCCTGAGCGGCGGCACCTTCACGGTCTCCAACATCGGCTCCTTCGGTATCGAGACCTTCACCCCCGTCATTAACCTGCCCCAGACAGCCATCCTTGGCGTTGGCGCAATCACCCCGCGTCCGGTCGTGGCAGCCGACGGCACGATCGGCGTGGAGCAGCGCCTCAACCTGTCGCTGACGATCGACCACCAGGTCATCGACGGCGCGGACGGCGCCCGGTTCCTCCGCGACCTGGTCGCTGCTATCGACAACATCGACGTGACGGTCCTGGCCTGAGGAAAGAGGAACAC